>OHNO01000190.1_pt1 | contig 40069 bp, 23 predicted proteins | sample 1569521 | NCBI WGS metagenome assembly OHNO01 (sample SAMEA3879604, study PRJEB24766) | human gut metagenome | biome: human-associated habitat; feature: feces | place: USA | collected 1985/1987
TGAAGTTTTTTTCCTACATTTGTAAGTGTGTTGCACTTGACACTGGAATGTGCGCAGCACACAACAAGAATCTATCATTTGTTTAATTGAGTATTTTCTCTTATATTTGCGATGTAGGTAAACAATTTATCTATGAAGCTTTGATTTAGAAGTCTCCCTCAGGCTCTTTCCATAAACAAAGTCTTCTAATCTCGAGAAAGAGCGTATGATGTATCTATGTTTAACAAAAACATCACAATCTCTCGTGTCTTAATGACACTACTCTTCGCAGGATTTCTCTTTTCTTGCAGTGTAGTTACAGCGTTTGCTCAGAAGCAGATCGTCCCTAAAGTTGAAGTCAATGCAAGAGTTGGTATCGGTGTCTCTCAGACACCTCAATATGTAAGTCCTGTGGTGTATGATGATTGTTTGACTGTATTAGGGCGCGTTCAGCCCCAGACGTGGGTTGGCGTTGAAGCGTCAGTATCTAGTTTTCGCTTCAATATGCCAGCTGATAAACTCTCGCTTAAGAATCCCTACTCTAGGATGCTTTTTGTAGGTCCATCGCTCTTCTATAAGTACGGAGGAGGTAATGGATGGGAAATAATAGAAGGTCTCAGTATGGGCTACACTTATCTCTTTCCAAATAAAGACCTGCAAGCTCCATCTTCTGAATATGAGACTCTATTAAAGGCTCAGCACGGATTTGGGATGAATATCTCTAGCGAATTTCGTTACGCCTACCGAAACGTTTCCTACGTTGGATTAGGTTACAAAGTCCAAATGAGAGGACTTTTGGTGGGTGAGTCTGACTCAAAGCAGAGACGAGGACTATTCTCTGGAATACCTTTTATATCAATCGGCTTTAGATTCTAAACTGACGGTCTATTGAAATCAAGTCGGAGGTAAACTAGGAGTTTTATCTCCTACTCTCGTATTTACCATTTTCTCACACCATCGTACGTGCGTCTTTCTTACTCCGAGTCGCAATGGTCACTCTTGCCTTTGGCTATGGAATGCGCAGATGTGCGAAGTTGAGTGCTGAATGATAATTTGTACATTTGCAGCCAGACTCAAGGAAAAAAGAAAAGTAGTACGATCCCCTATGAAAAACAGATTCCGACTAGATAGTAACTTCTCATGGTTTTGCTCCTTCATTGCCGCTTGGGTGCTGATGGTCTCTTCTCTAGGAGAAGCCTCTAGTGAGCTTCATATGCAGATGGCAAAGAGCCTAGCACTCTCGGTTACATTCCTATTGATCGTACTGGTCGTCTGGGTGTGTCGCAAGGTCAATCATGGAGACTACCCAATCATAGGCGTCAAAAAGCTCCTCATAGTCTTAGGCGCCAGCTATATACTCCCTCTGTTTAGCCTCTTATTCTGGTTAGATAGATATTGGATCTACGCCTTTGCGTTTCAGCTACTGCTTATAGTCTCTCTTTGGGTCGGAGAGGTCAGTAAGCCACAAAAGGGCTAGACGACCTTACGTCTATTGAGTTAGCTATGCATCAAACAAAATAGGGACGGACACGAGGTCCGCCCCTACTTGGTTAGTGGTTTGTGCGTCTAGTAAGACGACTAGAAGGCGGTCCAGCCTTGTAGCCAGTTGCCCTTGCTAGCAGGGAAGGCACCGACCTGAGCTCCAGTGAAGTCGGCTGGAGTACCGAAAGGAGCCTTCATACCGAAGGTAGCTGCGGAGTCTTTGTTGACCACCTCGATGATACCTGTGGTGGGCTTGGCGGAGCCGTTCTTGATCTCAAAGGCTGAGTCAAAGCCGTGGAAGGAGCTACCCTCGATCTTGCTATGCTCCATCTTGTCGGCATCAGAATCGAGGACGAAGCCCTTAGGATAACCAGTGAGGATACAGTCCTTGAGCGTTATCTGACCACCACGACGTACACGAGCTGCGTACTTGTAGGCATCGCCCTGGAAGTTGTTGTGGACGTTGGCTACACGGGTAGATGCGCCGATGATAGAGACGTTGGTCAGTGTGGGGTGCGTCTTAGGTATGAGTGAGAAGGTCTCGTCTTGAGACTTAGCATTGTTGTCTAGCTCGATGCCGTTGCTGTCAGACTTACCCTTGCTGTCGGAGTGAGTGGAGGAGGGGTTGGCAATAGCGACACCGTAAGTGATGCTACCGGTGAAGCCGTTGTCAAAGTCAAAGTTGTCATCGTCGCAAGCGTAGGAGACAAGGTGGGTCGCATTGACGCAACCACCGAAGAACTCGAAGCTGTCGTCTAGCCCCCAGCTGACCTGAATATGGTCTAGCGTGGTGCCACGACCTACGCCACCGCAGGTGAGACCGTTGATCTCGTTGCTGTCGCCTAGGATGAAGCCAGCGTACTCGATGCGTACATAGCGCAGTACACCGCTGTTGTCTTCGTCGTCATCGCCACCGTAGCGATACTCCTCGACACCCTGGTTGAGACCCTCGATAAACTGAGCGTCGACAGGGGTATTGACCTTAGCCTTACCCAGCAAGATGACACCACCGAAGTCACCAGGAGCGGGACGACCAGCGTTGCTATCGACTGCCTTGGAAGAGGTGAAGACGATAGGATTCTGTGCGGTACCCTCGGCCATGATCTTAGCGCCACGAGTTACGACGAGTACGCCTGTAGCCCCTGATGGTGTGGGCTCCTCGATGATGGTGGTACCTGCATCGATGGTGAGTGTCTCATTAGCCGGTACGGAGACGATGCCCTTGAGTGCGTAGACCTTGTCGGCTGTCCAGTGATTGTTCTTGCCATTGATGCGTCCCTCGACGACTACGAGCTCCTTGCCACCGATGGTGCGACCAGTGACTTTGTTGTTGTCGCCACCACCATTAGGCTCATTGCCTGTTTCGTCGCATGAGGTAAGTAGTGCTAGGCTCATGAGGGTAGCCATCACGAGGCTTAGTAAACGGATTGTCTTGTTCATGATATTATGATAGATAGTTGAAGTGTTAGTATCTCTGATTCTTTAGAAAGTCCAGCTGACGGAGGCACTCAGCGAGATGCCGTCGCGGTACTGGTAGACGATGTTGTCGTGACCTGGGTCGTAGTCGCTAGAGGTGCCATGCCGCATCGTGTCTAGGATCTGATTATTGTCAGCGGCACGCTCGAAGTCGTCCACATGGTTGGTGTAGATGATATGCTTAGAGTTGAGCAGGTTGGAGCCATTGACCTTGATGGTCACGCCATACTTGGGGAAGGTGTAGGAGAGCTGTGCGTCGAGCTGACTGAAGGGTGCCTCGTACTCCTGCTCATAGGCTTGGTTCGTATTGAGGACGAGCTTGCGTCCGGAGCGGTTCATGGTGAGGTTAGCCCCAAAGGTGTCGCTCTCGTAGGAGAGTCCCACATTGTACATATAGGGTACCTGACTGTACATAGGTCGGCGCTGCGTGACAGGTACCCAGCGCAGTATGCCGCTCTCGTCGGCACGTGAGACCATACCAGTGACGATGCTCTGCGTGAAGGTAGCATTGGCGTTGAGGTAGAGATGCTCGAGCCAGGAGCCTAGGGGGATGAAGCCGAAGTTCTTACGTAGCTCTAGCTCGACACCGTAACTGTGCGCTTTGTTGCTATTCATCAACATGTAGAAGCGGGCGAAGGAGGCGGTCTTCTGAGCGATGCGCTCGATAGGCTTGTCTAGGTAGCGGTAGAAGCCACCGATGGAGATCACCTCGCCAGCGCCAGGGTACCACTCGACACGCAGGTCGGCACCGTCTACGGTCGTCGAGATGACGCTCTGGTTGAAGATCTCTCCGCCGAGGAAGGGGTCGTAGAAGCGGTAGGCTGTGCGCTCCATAAATTGCGGGCGTACCGTGTTGCGGCTGTAGCTCAGTCGTATGTTGAGGTCTTTGATCGGCGTGATCGTGAGATTGATCGACGGCATAATAGCCACGGGCTTCTCTTTGCGATCCTGCTCGACGATGTTTAGCTCACCCATCGACATAGAGGGGTTGCTCAGCTCTTGGTAGAGGTAGTGCTCGACACGCAGCCCCCATACGAGGCGCAGCAGCTCGCTGTATCGGTCGTCGAGCATGGCGTAGAGTGCATTCTGAATAACCCGCCCGTGGTACATACGTCCGTCACCTTGGAGACGCTTGAGATCCCAGGCGAAGCCGCCGTCGCGCATATTCTCTTCCTTGATGAGGTCAGCGATCGTGCTAGTAGAGAAGTCGAAGCCTCGTGTGTTGAAGAGGTGCATCGAGAGCTCCCAAAACTCAAAGCGGTTCTCCTTGAAGGCGCCATCGTACCCCGCCTTGAACTTATGCGTCCAGTCATTGCCAAAGAGGTCAAAAGGTAGCTCCACATTGACCTGTCCGTTGAAGTCTCGCTCATGGTTGAGGTACCAGGCACGGGTCAGCGGGAAGAGCGATCCCGACTGCACGCCCACCTGATTGTAGAAGTGACGCTCTCCAGCCTCGTCTAGTCGGCTCACCTGCTGTGTGAAGGCGGCGTCCTTCTGATTGCGCTGTACGTAGGTGTGTGCCAGCGCCCAGTCGAGACGGAGTGACTCGCCTAGCTGATGCTTACCGCTGAGCTTGTTTTGCAAGAGGTCTTGGAAGGTAGGGTAGTTGACCTGCTGTCGGTAAGGATTGCTCTCGGGGTTGGGGTCTTCGTCGCTCAGACCAGTTAGCTCTGAGAGGTCGTTGTCATACTTATGGGTATAGGTGTTGCGCAGGCTGAGGCGGTTAGTACCCCGCTGCCAACCGATGTTGAGGACGCCCGCAAGGGTTGTGTTGTACTTGTAGTTAGCGCCACTATTGCGGATGCCCGTATCGACAAAGCTCTCCTGTACCTTATTATATTGCTTGGCATTCATCCACTCGCCACGCTCTATGTGGTCGATGATGGTCTGCTGCTGTGTATTGCGATAGGTGAGCGAGGCGATCAGACCGAGCCGATGGTTGCCGCTCTTGTTGAGATCCCAGCTCTTGCCGAGAGAGACTTGGTAGTTCTGTGCGAGCGGGGTCTTGCCTTCCTCGATGGTAAAGTTGTCGGTGGTCAGTCGCTTGCTCTGCTCGAAGAGCTCAGGGACGGGGTTGTACGGGTCGAAAGGTATCTCGTGGAGTCCCTTAGGGAGGGCGCGCCGCCCGTCGTCATAGCCGAGCCAGTCCCAGTCTCCTCTGATGCGGTACTTCTGCGTTTGGAAGGTGCTGAGCGAATTGTAGCTAGTGCCGACGCTGATGGAGATAAAGTCCTTCGTCGGTATGTCTCTCGTGGTGATCTGTATGAGACCGCCTGAGAAGTTGCCACTGACATCTGGTGTAGCGGTCTTGAGAACCGTCACATTGTCTATGAGTGAGGTAGGGATCAGGTCGAAGCCGAAGGCCTTAGCGTTGCTCTCCGTACTAGGTAGTGGGATGCCATCGAGCGAAGCTTCGTTCCAGCGCTCGCCCATACCACGCACCGCGACATACTTATTGCTCATAGTGGTGACGCCCGTGACACGCTTGAGTGCCTCGCCGAGGTTCTTGTCGGCCGTCTTGCCGATCATCTCGCTCGATACGACCGTAGAGAGCTGAGGCATACTCTGCTGTATCTTCATCGCACCCGCTGTGTTGCTCGTCTTGTAGGAGCCAGTCACGACGACGGTGCCGAGGAGATTGTCCGCTATGGCTAGATCTACCGAGAGACTAGTCTCTTTGCCAGCGGTAATGTGTACCTCCTGGATCTGCTTAGTCTCATAGCCCACGTACGCGATCTCTACGGTATAGGTGCCAGGGGCAAGCTGTAGGGAGTAGTTGCCATCGAAGTCTGTGACCTGTCCGCCACCCGTCTCGATGATGCGCACGGTGGCTCCGATGAGCCCCTCTCCATGCTCGTCGACGATGCGTCCCGTGAGGGTGCCTAGTCGTAGATCAGCCTCGTTGTGAGGAATGGGCTGCCCGTGTGGCTGAGCCGTTAGTGCAGGGCTGACCGCTAGGAGTGTCAAGAGGGTGAGCGCCAGGGTGAGCGTATAGGAAAGAGCCTTGTATAGCATACGATATATCTTCTGTTTCAAATCTTACGCTGCAAAGGTAGCGTGGCGATGTTACCATAAGGTTACTGCCATGTTTCGTTTTTGCTGATAGGGAGCCATCGCATTGGGAAAAGCTTGGTCGATTTCACTGCATAAGAGAAAACAAAAGGTTAACTTTGTGGCGTGGAAACTTAGCCGAAGCTCTTATGGAGTGATGCTAACAAGGCGAATAATCAACAACAGCAGTATATGAAACGAGACCTATTACGACTCTTTACGATGCTCCCGCTTTGGGTGCTAGCGACTCTCTACACTACAGCACAGCAACCAGAAGCCGTAGCTCCGTCAGCTACAACGGATCAACCTGACACCCTCACCGTCATACCGCTACAGGTGCAGCAGTATAGGGTGATGATGCCGTTTATATCGGATAGTCTCAATGTGCAGGGCAAGGCGTACGACGCTACCGACCTGCTCAAGCCAGTGAACCATATCAAGCTGAGTCAGACACATGGCACCCAGCCCGAAGCTACAGAGGGTGTCGTCACGCTACGCACACCAGAGAACGCGATCACGACCTATGCCATACGTCTTCGCACGCCTAGCTACGAGCAGGCGACGCTGCAGATCGAGGCGACGGCTCCTTTTGTCTTAGCCCTCGATGGTGCTAAGCTTTCGTCTGCTACACAGTATCAGAGCGAGCTAAAGGGTGCTTCACCAGCGTCTCTCACGCTAACGCCTGGACGGTCGCACCTGCTGACGCTGCAGTTACTCACCAAGGGCGATGAGCCGGCGCAGTATCGTATGAAGCTCATCCCCGCCAAGGCTGACAGCCAGATAGAGCTACGCCACGACGATAAGGAGTATCTGAGTCTAGAGTATATGATGACGGGGCGCAACCTCTACTCAGTCTCGGTGTCGCCTACGGGACGCTACACACTCCTCACGGAGCGTGAGACGACCGCTCTGAAGAGCAATTACCGCACCTATCTGTACCAAGGCGATAAGCTCCTCTCCACGCTAAGCGAGGAGTACCGCTTCGCCAGCTGGATGCCCAAAGAGGACAAGCTCTACCGCACGCTCACGACTGATGGTGGTCGGCAGTTGCTAACGTTTGACCCTAAGACGCAGGAGGAGCGTATTGTAGCGGAGCAGATCCCCACAGGCTCTTTCTTTATACTCCCTGATGGTAAGCAGTTGATCTACACCATCGAGGAGGAAGGCCCCGCACGGGGTAAGATCACCGAGCAGGTACTGGGACGCTATGACCGTATGGCAGACTTTCGCAAGCGCACCTTCCTCGCTCTCTACGACCTCGAGAGCGGTCGCTACCAGCCACTCACCTTCGGCCATCGCTCTACCTATCTACATGATGTCAGTCCCGATGCGCGTGAGATCATCTTGAGCAGTTCGGAGGATATTACCGAGATCCCCTTCTCTCAGAGCAACTTCTATACGATGAACCTAGAGACACTGGAGGTCAAGCCACTCTTTACCCAGGAGCGCTCTATCTCGTCGATCTCCTACACGTCGCAGCCTCATGTGCTACTCATACAGGGTGATGCGAATGCTTTCGATGGGATCGGACGCAACCTGCCTGAGGGGATGATCACCAATACGTACGATGGTCAGCTCTTCCTCTATGACCGCCAGAGCCAGCAGGCGACGCCCCTGACGAAGGAGTTTGACCCCGCCATCAAGCGGGTCAAGGTCAGCACGGTCCGACCTGTCGCTTACTTTACAGCGGAAAACAAAGATCGCATCTCCCTCTACCGCCTCGACCTGACACGCAAGCAGATCGAGCAGGTGGCTACGACGGAAGACCTCGTGCGCTCCTTTGACATCAGCGATGATGCTAGTCAGCTCGCATACTATGGGCAGAGTGCGATGAATGCGGATCGCTTCTACACGCTCAGAGGAAAGCGTGAGACGCTCCTCTACGACCTAGCTAAGAGCAAGATGCAGGATCTAGAGCTGGGCAGCGTGAGCGACTGGGTGCACACGATGCCGAATGGTGACAAGGTGGAGGGACGATACTACTTGCCGCCTCACTTTGACGCGACGCAGCAGTACCCGATGATCGTCTATTATTATGGAGGTACCTCGCCGACGACACGCTTCTTCGAGGGCTCTTATTCGCTCCCGATGTATGCGGCGCAGGGCTACGTGGTTCTCACACTCAACCCGAGTGGCACCACTGGCTTCGGACAGGAGTATGCTGCTCGCCACGTTAATGCGTGGGGTCAGGTGACGGCCGACGAGATCGTGGCTGCGACGAAGCAGTTTTGCCAAGAGCATCCCTATGTCAATGCGAAGAAGATCGGCTGTATGGGCGCCAGCTACGGAGGCTTTATGACGCAGTACTTGCAGACGATCACCGACATCTTTGCTGCAGCGATCAGCCATGCGGGTATCAGTGCTATCTCCTCCTACTGGGGTGAGGGTACGTGGGGTGTCGGTTACAGTACGGTGGCGAGCTACGACAGCTATCCGTGGAATAATCCTAAGCTCTACACGGAGCAGAGTCCGCTCTTTCATGCCGACAAGATCCACACGCCTCTGCTGCTGATCCATGGTACGGACGATACGAATGTCCCCATCGGTGAGAGCATCCAGATGTACAACGCTCTGAAGATCCTGGGCCGTGAGGTCGCCTTTGTCAAGGTGCATGGCGAAGACCATATCATCACGGCTCCCGAGAAGAAGATCGAGTGGACGAATACGCTCTTCGCTTGGTTCCAGAAGTGGCTCAAAGACGACCCCACCTGGTGGAATGCTCGCTATCCAGAGGCACACTTATAGTTGTGCGGCAAATCAACGCTGGCTCGTTACAATAATTTAATCCGACTACATGTCGATACGGAACTGTGTCGGGGAATAGTGATTCCCACACGTCGTCCACCCACTTCGTCCTGTAGGGACGCACGATCTGTGCGTCCGTCCCCGTCATCCCCACACATCGTCCACCCACGTCGTCCTGCTTTCTAAGTTCATATGCAAGTAAAATGCGAAGTTTTTTCTCGTTTCGGAAACTCAGTCGACTTCTCTTCGGGTGAACCGCTCGGCGGGGTGGAAGCTTCCACCGTAGGGGCGGATCTGTGTGTCCGCCCGTCCTCACCTGAGTGCAGTCTATTCTGCGGGCGGACACGTAGGTCCGCCCCTACACAAGCTACGTCAGCACGACAATTCCATTCATCAAACGCTGTAACCTCGATCTGTAGGGACGCACGATCTGTGCGTCCGTCCCCCGTCAAAGCAAGACGTCGTCAAGATCGTTCGACAACGGACGCCCCCGCCCGCCTAGACACGGAGCTATTGGGGATATTTCCAGACAGGGTGATTAATAGTCAGTCCTATTCGGTAAGCGTTTCGGTCGTTTCAGTCATCGCAATGTGCGTTTCGGTGGGTGAAGGGTTGTGGTGTCATATTGTGCTCTCTACCTTTGCACCAGAGTTGTTGATCTATTGCGATCGGATAGGTCATACGACTCGAAATAGATAAGTCTAACGAAACAAATAGAAGAAAGTATGAAACGCAACATCATCGCTATTGTAGCAACCGCCCTGATGGGTATGACAGCCTTCTCAGCTGTCGCACAGACTAATGTATCACTTGACTATGGTGTCAAGGCTGGTCTGAATCTCTCTAGTATGATCCTGAGTGATGACTTCAACGTCCTCGAGACGGAGGTTAAGCCTGGAGCTGACTTCGGAGGGTTTATGAGAATCAATCTGCACGAGAACTTTGCTATCCAGCCTGAGCTAGAGTTCTACTACCGTGGCACGGGTCTCAAGGCTGAGGCAGGTCCTGTCTCACTAGAGAATAAGATCAACCAGTGGGGTATGCAGATCCCTGTCTACGCACTGGGTAAGGTAGAGCTAGGCAAGGGTCAGTTTTACGGAGGTGTAGGCCCTTACTTTGGAGTAGGCTTCTCTGCTAAGACAGATGATATCGAGTTCGGTATATTTAAGAAGGATCCGATAGACCTCTATGAGGAGTACAACGACAAGTCTGCTCTCCAGAGATGGGACGTAGGTATCGCTTGCCAGCTAGGCTATGAGTTTGCCAATGGTATCCAGATCAACGCTGGCTACAAGTATGGCTTCATCAACCAGGTGGACGATCTCAAGTCGACAGTCAACGATGTCGCCTCTCGCTTTGGCACCTCTCTCAAGGATGACTCCTACAAGGCTAATGCCAGTGTCTTTACTATAGGCATGGGGTATCGCTTCTAGTGTCAAGTAAGAAATAAGGACCCTATCTCCTTCGCCCTAAAGGGAGAGGGACATAGGGTTTGCTTTTTCTTACTACCTTAGCGTAAGTATACTGATAGTGGCAGAGTCACTACATAGAGCAGACATAGAGTAGACATAGAGTAGACAGAGATCTATGACGAGACGTATCATAACGGGTCGTCTGAGACGGCGACAAGGCAAGAACTTCATATTGCTCAGCAATGAGCGCAAGAGCGTGCTACTGGCTACGCTGATCATCAGCTTCTTGCTGGCGTTTGTGATGCTGTCGTCATCGATCTACTACTACAGCTTGCTGGATACGGACCGAAAGATTGACCTAGGAGCGATCCTATCGCTCAATTCGATTGCCTCGCTGCTGGTCAATATGGTCTTCTTCTATCTATTGCTCAGCATACAGTCCTGGGCGATCAATAGATACGAGATACGTCAGTATCAGCTCTGGCTGATCTTGCTGGGACTGCTCGTGGCGGTGGTCCTGATATCGCCTTACTTGTCGCAACTACAGCGCTGGTGGTTTAGAGATCTCTTTAGCTATCATGCGTATGCTGCGATGCAGTATGTCAAGGACTTGGTGATCCTCGTGGTGACCTTCCTCTTTACTATGACCATCTACTTGATGAAGCAAAATCACCTAGCGGTGGTCGGTATGCAGGAGCTGGACTTTGAGAATCTGCAAAACAGGTATACAGCGCTTAAGAACCAGACGGATCCACACTTCCTCTTTAACTGTCTCAACACGCTCAACGGGCTGATAGGTCGCGACGATGAGCGCGCTAGAGCTTATGTGCAGGAGCTGGCGACAGTCTTCCGGCACACGATGCGAGACAAGGCCGTGGTGCGTCTGTCGGAGGAGCTAGAGTTTGTCCAGTCTTATCTCTACTTGATGTGTATCCGCTACTTCGACGGCCTGCGTGTGGAGTGGGATGTGGACAAGCAGTATCTAGACTACTATATCATACCATCGGGACTACAGATCCTAGTAGAGAATGCGATCAAGCACAATATAGCTAGTGCCAAGGTGCCACTCACGATCCATATTCGCACGATAGATAATCAGATCGTGGTGGACAATAAGATCCAGCTACGAGAGGACAGTAAGTCGGGTAGCACGGGCGTCGGTCTGGACAATCTGATGGAGCAGTATCGCTTGCTCTTTGGCAAGGATATAGATATCGTCTCTAAGGATGGACACTTTACCGTCTCACTGCCTCTGATCCGAAGCTTAGAAGAAGTCGAACCCAAAGCCAAACCACTGATATGAGAGTAATAATCGTAGAGGATGAGTACTTTACAGCCACTGGGCTGCAAGCACTCCTCACTGAGATAGACCCTGACATAGAGGTGCTGACCATACTGCAGAGTGTATCTGAGTGTGTCGAGTGGTTCGGTAGTCATCCAGAGCCTGATCTGGCTTTTATGGACATACACCTGGCAGATGGTCCCGTCTTCTCACTCTTTGAGCGGATCGAGGTCACCTGTCCGATCATCTTCACGACAGCTTATGAGGAGTATGCGCTGAAGGCGTTTGAGGTCAACAGCATTGACTACCTCCTCAAGCCGATCAAGGAGACAGATCTCCAGCGAGCGCTAGACAAGGTGAAGCGGTTTAGTCATGCGGAGCAAAAGGTTGACAACCAAGCTCTGATGGCTAAGATGATGCAGGCACTCAATGAGTCGCAGATGAGCTACAAGAGCCACTTCCTGATCCCGTGGAGAGACAAGCTGATCCCTATATCGGTGGACAAGATCGCCTATATACGCGCAGATAGTAAAGCTTCGGTCGTGGTGACGATGGATAAGAAGGAGCACTTTGTCGACCTCTCACTAGAGAAGATGGCGCAGGAGCTCAATCCGAGGCGTTTCTTTCGAGCCAATAGACAGTACATCGTGGCACATAGTGCGATACAGAGTATGTCGACCTGGTTCGGGGGCAAGCTGACGGTAACCCTTGCCATAGAGACCCCAGAGAAGATCGTAGTAAGCAAAGCGAAAAACAAAGAGTTTAAGGAGTGGTATCAGGGAGCTTACGATCCCGACACCAAGTGATGTCGTAACGAATAGACATTAGCAAATCATGAGAAACAGATATAATAGGAGGGGCATTCTTCTCTTAGGCACGGCTCTTGTCTTCACGATAGGGTGGAGTGCCGAGGCGTATGCCCAAGAGCAAGAGCTAGCGCAAGCACCGATGTCGCAAGCGCAAGCGCCGATGTCATTAGAGCAGTGTAGAGATCTCGCTCTAGAGCACAACAAGCAGATACAGATGGCGCAGGCAGATGCCGTGGCCTCCGACTACTTAGTCCAGTCGGCCAAGACGAAGTATTTACCACGCGTCGACTTCGCTGGGGCTTGGATCAATCCAGGAGATAGAGCTATTCGCCCCTTTGCGATCGACTTCAACATCCCAGGCGTGACACCGCCAGGACTATCCATCCCGCTAGACTTCATCAGCGTAGCTCCTAAGGAGATCTATACGGGTGGCTTCACCTTACGTCAGCCGATATTTATGGGCGGTAAGATCGTCGAGGCTAATAAGATGGCGCGCTATACCTCCGACCTAGCACATGAGAAGGTCAAGATGAAGGAGGCCGACGTCCTAGCCACTGTCGATGAGGCATACTGGCGCGTCATCTCGGTACAGGAGAAAGTGAATCTAGCTCAGACCTACAAGTCGCTCCTAGATCACCTCGTGCAGGACTTGGAGAATGTCTACGCCGAGGGCATGACGACTAGAAACGAAGTCCTAAAGGTGCAGGTCAAGCAAAACGAAGCGGAGCTCACACTCGTCAAGGCGCAAAACGGCCTTCAGCTCTCCAAGATGCTACTGGGGCAGATCATTGGCCTAGAGGCTGAGCAGATAGAGCTAGATAGTACGATCATTAGCGAGGAGCAGCTGAGCAGCCGCTTCTTAGCACTCGAGAGCAGCAATGCTGAGCGCGCTGAGGTCGTCATGCTGCGCAACAAGCTCGCACTCACGGAGTCGGCCAGGCGGATGGTCAAGTCACAGTTCCTCCCCAACGTCTTCCTTACCGCTGGGTACAACTGGATCGAGCCTAACATCTACAAGGGTAGCCAGAGCAATCTCGGTGGAGACTGGATGGTAGGCATCGGTGTACAGGTACCCCTCCTCACTTGGGGAGATCGGATACACCAAGTACACATGGCCGACCAGGAGGTAGCCAAGGCGGAGCTCGAGCTGCAAGATGCTCAGGAGATGATCACCCTGCAGGTACAGCAAAATAGATTTAAGCATGCCGAGGCGCTCAAGAAGATGGAGCTCACGAAGCTCTCTAAGGAGCAGGCTGAGGAGAATCTACGCATTACCAAAAACAACCTCCTAGAGGGTATGAACAGTCTCCGAGACATCCTCGAGGCGCAGACTATGTGGGAGAAGGCCGCCTCCGAAGATATCGACGCCCGTGTAGAGGCTGCCGTGACGCTCTCTGAGCTGGAGAAGACCACAGGTGCTCTCTATCAGTATGCGACCGAGCATACGAAGACCCGAGAGGAGAAATAGATAGAAGAGTAGAACTAGAAAAATCACATCACAATATGCATACTAAAGAACTTAAGAGCTACTTGCTCCCAACGATATTACTCCTGCTAACCTTAGGCACCACGACTGCCTGCAACAAGCAAGGAGATCAGGATCAGGAGTCCGAAACGGACAAAGTGGTCCCCGTAACCATCGCACAGGCTAAAGAGATGACCTTTACGCCTAGCATTCGCTTCTCAGGTACAGCCGAAGCCTCCAAGAGTGCCAATCTAGGCACAGCACTACCCGGCAAGGTAGAGCGCATACGCTACAGCAAGGGAAGCTTTGTCCCCAAGGGGGCAGTCATCGTAGAGATGTCGGACGAGATGCTCTTACAAGCACAGGTCGAAAACGAAGCGATCAAGCGCGACTTCGACCGTGTCACACGTCTGAGAGCCAAGGAGAGCATCAGCCAGATGGACTACGATCATGTCAAGGCTAAGTACGACGCCTCTGTCGCTAAAGTCTCGATGCTCAAGAAGAATACCTCCATCACGGCACCCTTTAGCGGAGTCATCACGGAGATTATGATCAACGAGGGCGAGACCTACGCTTTCACCCCCAGCCTCAGCAGTGATCTCAAGCTCGAGAGCGGGATCATCGAGCTGCGTCAGATCAACCCGCTCAAAGCGACCATCGAGGTCAATGAGAAGGATCTGAGCTATATCGATAAGGGGCAGCAAGCCACGATCATCTTCGATGCTTATCCCGATGAGCCCGCTACGGGCAAGATCTCTTACATCTCTCCCGTCCTCTCATCGATGACACGTACCGCATCTGTGGAGGTCAATATCCCCAACAGCAACAACCGGCTCAAGCCGGGCATGTACTGCAATGTCTCTATTGCACTGCCCGACCGTGAGGGACTATTCGTACCCCTCAATGCGATCTATCGTCTAGCAGGTACAGCTGAGGAGTTTGTCTTCAAGCTCAACGAAGATGGCACGACCGTGAGCCGCATCGCCGTAAAGCGTGGCGAGATCAAGGACGGCTGGGTCTACATAGACAGCAATGAGATCAAGAACGGTGACACCATCATAGTAGATGGCAAGAACAAGCTCAGCGATGGCTCTAAGGTGAACGTTGTGAAGAAGTAAGCCTATGAAACTTCCTGAATTTGGTGTAAAACGACCCATTGCGGCGGCGATGATCTTCGTCGCCATACTGGTGATCGGTGTCTTCTCGCTGACGAAGCTACCGCTAGACCTGATGCCGAATATGGAGTTCCCCTCCCTGACGGTCATTACGGTCTACCCAGGAGCCTCAGCGATAGAGGTCGAGGAGCAAGTCTCCAAGCCTCTGGAGGCGGTGCTCTCCTCGGCGGAGAACCTCGTCGAGATCAAGTCTATCTCTAAGGAGAACGTATCCTTCATACAGCTTCGCTACGAGTGGGAGGAGGATATTACGGCTGCGGCAAACAATGCTCGAGACCTCCTCGAGCTGGTCAAGTCCCGTATGCCGTCGCAAGCCTACACGCCGATCATCTATAAGATTAACGCCTCCATGATGCCTATCCTCGGCTACGCAGTCAATGCAGACGAGAACTACAATGGCCTAGAGGATATCGTCGAGGATCAGATCGCCTCAGCGCTGAGGAAGGTCGATGGCGTCGGTACGGTCATCTATCTAGGACAGCCGGAGCGTGAGATACGAGTCGAGATAGACCCCACGAGGATGCAGGCCTATGGCATGTCTGTGGCGCAGCTGTCGATGATGCTCAAGGCAAACAACGTCAACGTCCCCTCGGGCTTTGTCACCGAGGGTGCTTACGACTTCTCTGTGCGTATGCCGGGCAAGTACGAGAGTGTCGAGGAGCTGGAGAATACGGTCATCAAGGCGGTCAATGGTAAGGTGGTACGTATCAAAGATGTCGCTACCGTACGAGATACCTTTAAGGAGACCGATGCCTCTGCCTCTAACCATATAGGCAAGGGTATTGCCCTGCTCGTACAGAAGCAGTCTGGAGCCAATACGGTCGATGTGGTCGATGCAGTACGTGCTGAGATCACTGAGATACAGAAGGATCTACCCTCAGATGTACAGATCTTTGAGGTGATAGGATCGGATGAGCTGGTTACTTCGTCGATCAACAACCTGAGCTCATCGATCTGGTATGCTCTGCTCTTCGTGACCCTAGTGGTCTTGCTCTTCCTACGAGAGTGGAAGTCCAGTCTCATCGTCTTCCTGACGATGCCCGTGTCGCTGATCTCGGCCTTTATCGTTATGGGGCTGCTAGGCTACACGATCAATATCTTCTCACTCGTGGCACTCGTGATCGCGATCGGTATGGTGGTGGACAACGCCATCGTCGTACTCGAAAACATCACACAGCACATCGAGCGAGGCGCCATGCCAAAGCAAGCTGCTATGTTTGGAGCCTCGGAGATGGGACTAGCCATTGCAGCCTCGACGCTGACCACGATTGTGGTGTTCCTCCCGCTCGTCTTCATGGGTGGTATCGTCGGTGTGATGTTTAAGCAGCTAGCCGTCCTGACGGTGACCTGTATGATCACCTCCCTCTTTACCGCACTGGCACTGACGCCGATGCTCTCGAGCGTCTTGCTCAAGCCCGCACCTCGCAATGGCGAAAGCAAGAAGCACGGCAAGCTCTACAACTGGAGCGAGCGTATGTTCCAAAGCATCGAGCGTGTCTACCGCAACTTCCTCGGGTGGGCAGTCTTTCACAAAGGCATCACCCTCGTGTCAGCGCTCGTGATCTTTGCCATAGTACTTCTCTTAGGTAAGGCGGTCGGTACGGACTATATCCCCGACATTGATGCGGGCTCTATCTCCGTCCAGTTTGAGACTGAGCAGGGTACCTCCCATGCACTCACAGAGCAGGTAGGTAATCAGATCGTAGAGCTACTGCAGGAGCAAGTCCCTGAGATCACGGAGGGCGGTATAGCCAGCATCTCGGGACAGACGGAAGATGGTGCTCTCACGGCCGTCGGCTTTAAGGAGGGTAAGAATATCGGAACGATCTTCTGCCACCTCAAGCCCGTCGATGAGCGTAAGCGTAGCAGTCAGCAGATAGCTGACGATATACGTCCGCTGATTGAGGCGATCCCTGAGATTGAGAAGGTGACCGTATCTGGTGGTAGTGCTATGGCGACAGCGCTGACCGGTAATAGAGCACCGATAGAGTTTGTCGTCTATGGCAAGAACCTAGACGAGATGAATGAGATCGCCTTTGAGATCGAGCGCAAGGCGAAGGAGCATCCTGAGTTTACCAATGTCGAGGCGCTTGTCTCGACAGGCAATCGTGAGGTACACATCCTCGTGGACAAGGACAAAGCCTCGCAGATGGCTCTCAATCCTGGCATGATCGGCTTGCAGGTACGTGAGAACCTCTATGGAGCTAAGGCGGGTGCCTATACCGAGGATGGTACCGACTACGATATACGCATACAGTATGCACCAGACTATCGTAACTCGATCAGCAAGCTGCGCGAGATGCAGGTGACCAACCTCCTGGGACAGCAGGTGCCACTCATTGCCGTGGCTGATATTCAGGAGAAGGAGGGTCCCGTACAGATCGAGCGACTCACACAGCAGCGCTATGTCAAGGTCACAAGCAACCTCAACGGTGTCTCGCTCGGTGATGGAGCTAAGATTGCGGAGCAAATCATCGATGACCTCGAGACACCACAAGGAGTCACCGTCTCACTAGGTGGTCAGGTGGAGGATCAGGGGGATACCTTCTCCTCGCTCACACTCATCTTTATCATCGGTCTGCTCCTAGTCTTTATGGTGATGGCTGCTCAGTTTGAGTCACTGCTCGATCCCTTTATCATCCTCTTTGCGATACCCTTCACCCTCGTAGGCGTTATCTTAGCCTTCCTCATTACTGGTACCACGCTCAGTGTCGTGACCTTCATCGGGCTCATCATGCTAGTCGGTATCGTGGTGAACAATGGTATCGTCCTCGTGGACTACAGCAATATGCTCGTACGTCGTGGCTATACGATACGAGATGCGGTGATGGAGTCCGGCCGCTCACGCTTGCGCCCTGTCTTGATGACCTCTATGACCACCATACTCGGTATGCTACCCATGGCACTCAGTAGAGGTATGGGCCGGGAGCTCTACGCACCGCTAGGCATCACCATCATCGGAGGTCTCCTGATCTCTATGCTCGTGACGCTCATCTTGGTGCCGACGGCCTATGCGGCTATGCACCAGCGCAAGCTCAATAGAGAGCGCAGAGTAACTAGATTGAGGAAACATGTTGAGAATAACTAGTATGAGATTTATATATATCACCTGCAATGTCAGTATGCAGGAGCAGATGGAGTCGCTCCTGCGGGAGCTGAAGATAAGCGTCTACCAAGTCATCCCGAAGGCACTCGCTGAGAGCAACTTCGACATCCCGCACAAGGACACCGCCGTATGGCCAGGGTTCAACACATGCCTGCTGGTGCAGGAGGCAGACGTCACCAAGAGCGACGCCCTCCTGGAGCGGATCCGCGAGATGAATGCTCAGGCATACAACAACAGCGAGCTCGTCGCTGCATACCTTTGGTCTGTCGATGACCACGTAGCGCCCGAGCCCATCACGCCCGTGCAGGAGCGTGACCCATTAAGTGGAGCGTAAGGCTACATTTAGTATGTGATTGGAGAGGATGCGTCAGAGTCGTTTGTACTCTGGCGCATCTTTGTATGTATAGACCTCTGTGCAGTTCGCTCCGACAGACTCTAGTCTTAAAAAAATGCTCTCCGAGAATAGTTTTTCAGCGGGAGAAGAGCCCCCTATTTCAAGCTTCCTATAGCATTGGACAGCAATGCTCAAAAAACGAATTAACATTTCGCAGATCGAAGAAGACAAATGATAGCACGAATTTGTCAACAGAGATCCTAAATATTCCTGCTACCTTTGCATCAGAATTTCGGAAGAAGTTTGTCTTTTGATGAGTTTTTGCAATTCTCCGTATACACCCATACGCTTTATCTATCTTATGATGCATCACTATCGTAACACACAGAGGGCACTCCTAGCCCTCCTCACAGGTTGCCTTCTGCTCCTACTGCCCGCACAGGGGGAGGCGCAAAAGGTAGCTGGCAAGGTCAACCTCCTCTACGGAGCCACCACAGCACCAAACGCTGCTGCCGAGTTTAGACTAGGCAAGCAACTCACGCTAGAGATAGGTGGCGGCGGTAGCCTATGGGCCTTTGACGAGGACACACGTTACAAGCATTGGCTACTCCAGCCAGAACTACGCTGGTGGGCTTGTGATGTCTTCAATGGTCACTTCCTGGGACTACACCTCCACACAGGGCAATTTAATATAGGAGGTATCAACATCCCCGTTGGGAGGCTCAAGACACTCAACAATCATCGCTTCCAGGGTTACTTCTATGGTGCAGGGCTATCTTATGGCTATCAGTGGATACTCAGCAAGCATTGGAACGTAGAGACCTCCATAGGAGGTGGCTACGCACGCATACAGTATGAGAAGTTTCCCTGCGCTACTTGTGGTACCAAGGAGGCTGAGGGAGCACACAACTACTGGGGTGTGACACGCGCCACGATGTCGCTCATATATCTCTTTTAAACTAGACGAACAGCTTGACTATGAACAAGATTAAATACGCCCTAGTGGCCATATCACTGCTACTGACGCTCCCAGCGACTCTCGCAGCTCAGACGCCTTATATCCACCAGATCTCTGTAGATCATGTAGAGGTAAGCAAAGCGACAGACATCGTGACCGTCCAGATGGAGATCGTCCTCGATGGGCTTAACCTCCGCTCCAACGATCTGCTACGTCTTTCACCCGCCCTGCGTATGAAGGATAGTGGTGAGGTGGTGGAGCTACTACCCCCAGTGCAGATCGAGGGGCGTAAGCGTAGCATCGTACAGGAGCGCAAAGCTTCTACTGGTATTCGTGACGAGTGGGACACAGAGGCGCTACAGTCACTCCGCCGTAAGAATGGTTCCGCCCAGCGAGTCACCTATAGCTACACCATCCCCCGCAAGGAGTGGATGAGTCAGACCGATCTACTCTTGGTGGAGCGTGTCTACGGCTGCTCCGACTGCTTCAAGCTCGAGGAGTCACAGGTACTTCGCACCCCCTTCCTTACAGATCCCTACCAGCCTAACTATCAGCTCTCCTATATCGTCCCAGCGGTAGAGCCAGTCAAGGCACGTGCCGACAAGCATACAGCGGTACTCAACTTCCGCTGTGACAAGCATGACCTAGACCCCAACTACAAGAGCAATGGTCAGATACTTGCTGAGGTGCGCAAGGTGATGGATGAGATCACGGGAGACAAGAATATCAAGGTGACGCAACTCTCCGTCGTAGGTTACGCATCTCCCGAGGGTAGCTTCAGCCACAATAAGGCACTCGCTGAGCGCCGCTCGAACTCCTTCGCTCAGTACCTAGCGCAGCGCTACAGCCTACCGACCAATCAGCTACAAGTATCAGGATATGGTGAGGACTGGGTCAAGACGCGTGAGGTCATTGAGGCTTCCTTCATACAGGACAAGGATGAGATACTCCGCATCATTGACGAGGTCGAAAAGCCAGATGCGCGTGACGCTCATCTCAAGCGGCTCTCCCGTGGCGAGACTTATAAGGTTATGCTACGTGACTACTATCCGCAGATACGTCGCACGGAGTACACGGTCGCTTATGAGGTCAAGGCGTTTGACGTCGCCGAGGCACGTGAGATCATCAAGGTCAATCCACGCCTGCTCAGTCTCAACGAGATGTATCTTGTCGCTAAGAGCTATCCAGCCGACTCGCCCGAGTTCAAGCAGGTCTTTGACATAGCCACACGTATGTATCCCGATGAGCCAGTAGCTATCATCAACGCTAGTGCCTCTGACATCGAGGCAGGTAGCTATCAGGTCGCCATAGATCGTCTGAGCAAGCTACAGCACAATCCCAGTGCACTCAATAATATAGGTGTCGCCTACAGCAAGCTAGGCAACTACGAGCAGGCTAAGAGTTACCTTGAGCAGGCCAAGGCACAGGGTAGCCAAGAGGCTGCAGCCAATCTAGTCGAGCTAGAGAAGCTCCTACAAAGCTTGTAACACCCTCCCATAATATAATAGGAGACAAACTTCAATACAAAGAACTTAAACAGTACTTCATAATAACTATCTAATCAACTAACAATGATGAAACTAAGAATGAGAACAGCGCTTCTTGCCTCTGCAGCACTCCTGCTCGGGCTAGCAAGCTGCAAGAGTGACAGACAAGAGGCTGCACTCCAAAACGGTCAATGCGACACCTACGTAGGTGTCTCCGTACGCTTCCCAGCACCTGAGACGCGTGATCTACCTGAGGACTACAACGAATTAGGTGAGTGGCAGGGTCGTGACGTGATCAAGAAGATCAAGGTGTACGTAGCCACCACTTCTAATGGTGCCACCACGATCAGCTCAGATCAATTCACCGAGGCTAACTTCGGTGGTATCAACAACGGAATCCTCGCTCCTAACCTCGCTGTAGAGGCTAAGTCTGGTGACAAGGTAAAGATCTACGTTGTCATCAACGATATGGCGGGCAAGGTCACAACCCTCCTCGATGGTAAGACTGGCGATGGAGCTGCGTTTGACGCTGAGTTCAAGAAGGCTGTCGCTACGGTTGCTGCTATCGCAGATGTAGCTAAGTACGACGCTGAGAAGGATATCGTCCTAATGACCAATGAGACCGCTCCTGAGGACACGACGATCGCACCCAACATCAGCAAGGAAGACGCTATCGGTGGTAAGGCTAACCGTGTCGAGGTGAAGGTATCACGTGTCGCTTCTCGTGCTATCGCTACTGTAGACGATGAGGTTGTCAAGACAATCGATATCAAGCGCACCTTCACAGATGCTAAGGGTAAAACATCTGAGTCAACGACTGCAACGGTTACCGTCAAGGATATTATGTATCAGGTAACTGGTAGCGCACTACAGTTCAACGTCCTAGAGGATCGCACGGACTGGAAGGTCGCAGCTCCTGTCTATGACTTCACTCCTACATCTAAGGATTGGATCGCTCTAGCTACCGAGGGTAAAGACAAGATGCTCTTCTCTGATGCTGAGGGTTACAAGGCAGCTCTCACTGCAACCGATAACAGCCTTGATAACGTCAAGAAAGCGCTAGGTCAGGAGACGTTTAGCAAGTTTGTCCTCCCTGTCACACACGCTAAGGGCAACTACAAGAAGGGCAACACGACTATGTTCGAGATCAAGGCTACCTTCACCGTAGACCAGATTGATGGTGCTGCTCCTGCAGGTGCCGATGCTCAGACTGTTTACCTAGGTCTATCTGATGGTAAGTTCTACTCTTCCAAGGCAAAGGCTGAGGCTATGGATGTCACCGTAACTGGCACCGAGTACGAGAAGAAGCAGAGCGCTAAGGAGTACAAGAACGGTGAGATGTACTACTACATCTGGCTGAACCCAGACGTTCAGTACAGCGATAAGACCAAGACGATCAGCGAGTCTCCTACGGTACGCAACCAGGTCTACCATGCACACATCACAGGCTTCGGCGAGATGGGTGTAGCAGACAAGGATGAGATCAACCCCGATGAGGAGCTCGAGACGAAGAAGACTCACCTCTCTGTACAGCTACGCGTACTCCCCTGGACGATCCACAGCTATACGGTAGATCTTGTCAACCGTTACTAATCAATCGACCCAGCATCTCTATCCAAATAGAAGCTGAGTAGATCGCACAACGACTACAGGGGGCGTTAGGCTCCCGCTTACTGAGGTGTCAAGGCCCCCTGTAGTCTTTTTCTTATCACTTGTATCAAACATCAGAGCTATGAATAGGGTTCACCATATTATACTTCCCTTACTTACTCTCCTAGCACTCACCACCTCTTGTAGCAAGATCATCTATGAGGATCTAGAGGAGTGTCCTCAGGGAGTGTACATCAGTTTTTACAATCAGACTCCCTGTATGGAGGCACCAGAGACAGTGGGTGAGGTAAATGGGCTGTATGTCTTCGCCTTTGACCTAAACGATGTGCTAGTCACAGTCAGGAAGGTGACAGGATGGGTGGATCTGACTGAAGCTTACAAGGTCGAGCTACCTCCTGTCGAGAAGGGACAGTACTCCTTCATCGCATGGGGAGGCACGGCTGACCAATACTTCACTTTTGAAAACTTCGTAGAGGGCACGACGACCAAAAAAGATGTCATGCTACGCCTACGGGCCGAGAATGATAAAGCCATCAGTCTCGGAGAGCATAAAGTGTGGCAAGGAGAGAGTCGCGTCATCTCTCTACCAGACCGCAAGGAGTATGGTACGGTATTTGGCGAGGTCGCTATCAATATGCTTGAGGTGACGAACCGCATCAACATCACCCTACGACTCCACGAGAGCGTACAAGACCGCTACAACATTGACGACTTTGACATATTGGCCTACTCGGCCGACGGCTCCTACCTCATCAATAGGAGGATGCCTCTAGACAATCCTACACTCAACTACCCAGGCGTAGAGCTATACAGAGACAAGGTCGCTAGGACCCTCTCCTTCACACTTATGGAACTCAAGACGGGCTACCACAACCTTCTACGCTTACACAATAAGAAAGAGAAGAAAGACTTCCTCGAGCAGGATCTCCTCGGTAAGGTCATACTAGAGAACCCCAACGTAAATCTAGAGTGTACCCACGACTTCGACATCGTCCTAGAGCTCGAAGACAAGTGTAAGGATTGTCCTGACAATAACCTGGTAATCAACATCTTCATCAACAACTATCAGATTCACTCCTTTGCAGTCAATCTGACCAATAGATACTAAGGGTATACCACTCCCTCAAACTATCCATCACTTCCCTAACACAAATATAGCTCTCAGCTTATTATGTCTCGCAATACATTATACATCACACTCCTAGCTCTTCTCAGCAGCACGCTACTATCTGTATCGTGCCAGCGGATGAACGGAGGAGCCGTGCCGGACGATGATCCTAGTCGGATCACCTGTCTGCGCTTTTCGATGGCTGGGATAGAACTCCCGAACGCATCTCTGCGTGAGCAGGGCGACTATCCCTCTATACAGTCTGACCCTAAGGACTACGAAGACTATGTAGGCGAGCTAGCAGTCTTGATCTATAAGGTGGAAGCTTCGGATGCTCAGAGTAAACTCGTCAAGAGCCACTTCACGACAGAGCAATCCTTCCTTATGGAGCTACAGCCCGAGGAGGGGGCTAGGTATCACTTTTGCTTTGTGGCAAACTATCCTGAGAGCTGGAGGAATACGCTCCAAGGTTTGACATCTTATGCTGATCTGAAGAGGACCCTACAACATCTCGAGAGCTTTCAGAGTCGTGACTCGGGTACCCCTCTCTACAATGGTGCCGTTATGAACGGCACGGAGAAGAGCCTCTTCCCGATGGCGCGTATCTATGAGAACCAAGAGATACCCACTGGAGGAAGCGTCTCCACACCCAAGCCCTTTACTCCGACGACAAATATGTCGAAGCCTCTCGAGCCTGTCAGCAATTGGCCTGACAGCCCTGAGAAGGGTACGAAGCAACAGACGGTCAATCTAGTTCGCTCCTCTGCCAAGATCAGCCTCAACCTGACGGGAGATGGGGTTAGCAAGATCAAGAGCATTAAGATCTGCAATGTAGCTACGCAGCACTCCTTTATGGAGAATAGTGAGTCTGCCTCTGTAGCTTTAACCGAAAAGCCTTTTAATGGTAGTGGCTCCATCACGGGCAATAGCTTCCAATCGAAGATATACATCCCAGAGCGACTCCTCGGCGAAGGCTCAGCTACATTAGGGTGGAATTCGGACAGTGATACCCCCATCGGCACTCCCAGCTACATACAGATAGAGATGGTGAGTGGGGTCGTGCACAAGATTCCCATCATCACCAACCAGAACACACGGAATATGACCCCAGGGTCGGAATACTCCTACCTAGATGTAGCCTATGGCAACGTACCTAGCAACCATGCCAACTACAGCATCGTACGTAACCACCACTATCAGTACGATCTCAACGTACCAGCCGATGGTAAGTATCTAATCATAAACTTTAAGGTGATGCCGTGGCGACTGGTTGAGTCTGAGATGCAGTTCACACAACCAGAGTATACGTGTACACTCAAGGTCGTCGATGCAACAACCAATGCTACCAAACGAACCTTAGACGATATTTCTCAGGAGGTATTCCTCTCACCCAACGAGATCGTCGAGGTGACCTTTGAGATCACTAAGCCCGTAGGCGCTATTTGGTCAGCCTCCATCACGAACGGACTGAACTACCTCTTTACGGGGGATACCTACGATCAGGTAGTAGAGCCAGATATCGTCGGTCAAATTCCTCCACAAACCTACACATTCCAGATCAAACCCCGACAGGAGTTTACCTCTGAGCCATACTACACTCAGTTTTACATCACGGTCGATGGCAAGGAGCTAAACTTAGATCCACACAGAGCTAAAGACAGCTATATGGATGGCGGAGGCTCTCAGCGGTGGCGTATCAAACAAGTAATGTACTAAGACTCGCAATGACAATGTTTCGATATAATATCCAGACCAGCGCACGCATACTCCTCTGCGCCGTACTCACCTTCGTGAGCGTCTGTGTGGCATTCACCAGTTGCGTTAGTGAGCGGACAGACGATGCTCTGCACATCTCTGAGGAGGATGGCAAGCTCCTCGAGCTCACGCTCATACCACGCACCGAGCAGACGACCACGGCCACGCTCCGTAGCCACGTTGGCGAGGAGGAGGGTGACAAGGAGAACGGACTTCACGGCATCAGCATACTAAATGAGAACAAGATCGAGAGCATAGAGCTCTTTGTTTTTGACCCTGCGACAGAGCAACTCGTCGGGCGTTACACTCCGCTCAGGCAAGAGGCGCTCACGGGTAGTGAGATCGGCAGTCGTGCCACCTTTATTATCCCCAAGGGTGACTTTCTTAAGCTTGAAGGCAAGAAACTAGACTATATCTCTGTGGTGAACGTCCGCAAGCCTATCACAGACGTTACTACGAAGACAGCTCTCTACGAGCTAATGCAGGACGATCAGAGCAAGCTCAACCCTGCTCCCGAAAGTGGGCGAATAGCTCCACAGGATAAGTTCCTTATGGATGGTACACTCCAGAAGACCGTCACTTGGGGCTATCAAAAACCAAGAGCAGAGCTAGGGACGATCGAACTCTACCGTGCGGCTGCCAAGATTCGACTGAGGATCGACCATATCAATGTCAAGGACTATCAGAATGGTATCGAGACTCAATATGTCGTCAAGCCAGGCAGCGTACCCGAAGTTTGTCTCGTACGCTACCCAGGGAAGACCAAGGTCATGCGGAGCTCCTCTCCCTACCAGCCCAATGGTAACGACTGGCACAACTCCGCCTACCGTCCCATGACTATGACCGACTACACAGCTCTAGGATATAAGAGCAGCCAGGAAGATGGCAAGTTTTACGGTACAGTGCCTTTTTACGCTTACGAGCATGACTGGAGTAACGTCTCGACAAATGAGACTTTCCTACGTCTCAAGCTGTCTATGCGTCCTAAGGATGCAAAAGCCGATGATGCTTGGGTCAATTACTACTACCGCATACCTGTGAACTACCGCAAGGCTCTCGGCGAGGTCAAAGAGAATATGCTCCACAAGCTCGAGCGTAACCACCTCTATGACGTTCTCACCTCTATAGAGGTGCTAGGTAGTCTCAACGAAGACACTCCAGTGGATATCACCTCCAACATAGCTATCACGCCGTGGAACCTGATTGAGACTGTCGACGGCGAGCTTCTCAAGGCGCAGTACCTCGAGGTGTATGACAAACGCCCCATTATGGCGGATGTCAGTGAGATCTCCATACCCTATGCCTCCAGCTTACCCGTAGAGATTCAGATAGATAGTGCTTGGTACGAGTATTACGACAAGCGTGGTGGACACTACCGTCGTGAGTTTAGCAAGACAGAGTCCAAACTCTACAAGATCAACGGCACTAAAACGTTGGTCAAAAGTGAGCCTAATACGCCCGACTGGGACGGCATCGTGATTACCCCCTCAGCGAATTACCTCTCCAATGGAGTCATCACAATCAAGCACCCAGTACCAGTCAACTATATCCCGTATCACATTGAGTTCAAAGTAAAGCAAAAGAAAGGACTCCTAAGTCAAGTGGTGCGCGTCTTGCAGTATCCCAATAGATACGTCACGGGCGAACGCTCTCAGCGCTTCCACAATGGTAGGGAGCAAGAAGTAGATGCGAATGGCAATACGAAACCCGTCTACGCTGACTTTAGGTATCACTCCACAATTGGCATCTTCGGCAAGTATCAGGGAGAAGACAGATACTCTCCTCAGGTCAACGAGGTGAACTTTAAGATCACAACTCTAGTGCCTAAAGAAGGCGAGCGCATTGGCTCCCCAGTGGATCCTGCAACGGGGATGACTAAGACTGATCACATGTCCAACCAGCTCATCTCACCACAATTCATCATCGCGAGCCAACATGGTATGACTTTCTACACTTACCAGATGAAAACGGATGTCCCCAGCAACAAGAATCGCGAGAATAAATTCTCCACGCAAATGTTTTCGGCTACAGCTCCTTATTACGGACCATTATCTACTGCCTTTTGGAGTGATAAAAACCCTTATCTCAAAACGAACTATAATACAGGCATCAACTCTGGTGGTAACTATTATACTGGTTTTAAGCCTTTTAAAAGACAAAACATCGTAGCGTACTATTTCGACGCCCAGACGCGATGCTTCGAGTACTTCGAGGGTGAGTTTGGTACTAATGGCGACTATAAAGAGTTCTATAACATCGAGGGTGATGAAGATTACGGTGGTTTCACAAATTGGTGGACGCGTATGATTCGCAAAGACTTTAAGTATCAAGGTCGATGGCGTATCCCTACCTCTGCTGAGATGAAGCTTATTGACGAGATGCAGAATGATAAAAAAACGGAGATCGAGGGCTTGCTCTTTGGCTCCTACTACTGGGTAGCAGAGGAGGGGATGGTGTATGACTTCATAAAGCATGAGGTCATCACAGTTCAGCAAATGATTGATAGACGAGGTTACAATAACTCGTACAATAACGCTGGCATCCCCACAGTCTATGTCCGCCCCATCTTTGACACCTATATGTATGACGAGCAGTAATCCAATTCTTATGAAGCAAAGAGTATATCTTTATTATATAGCCCTGCCACTGCTCCTGCTACTCGCAGGGTGTGTCCGGGAGCCTTTGGGCGGTCTGCTCATACCTGAGGGTAAGGAGGGGGACTCAATCACGCTGACTCTAGGGCTACACGCTGATGATCTAAGCGACCTAGCACTCAGGAGTGAATCTATCAACGATGACGAGGTAGAGAAGATCACTTCGCTACGCATATTAGTCTTTGACGAGCATCAGCAGTTTCTCTACTCGACAGATGCTGTGCTGGAAGATCCTACCTCGGCTGACGCTTTCGATGATGACGCCTTCCTGCCTGATGGTAAGAAGGGCTCTATCACGAAGATCAAGAGCTTTAAGGCGACCTTCATACAGAGCAATGCCCCCCGATACCTCCACTTCGTGGCTAATTACGACTGGACGGGGCAGACGCAGGATTACTTCCTCGTTGGTAACTCGGCAGGAGCGATTATGCCAAAGCTGACGACAAGCATTGAGTCAGCCAATGGCAATAACGATAAGACCAAAGCCTTTGACCCGATGTGGGTACAGGTTAAGCTAAATAAGCTAGATAGACAGTCGCTACAAGGCAAGGTCGTCAAGCTCCTACGCTGTCACGCCAAGGTCACAGTAACTGTAGCTCCTGAGGTAAAGGACTTCCAGCTGACAGGCTTCACCGCTTGCAATGTGCATAAGAGTGGCACGGTAGCTCCATTTGTAATGGACAACTACTCCTTTTCCTTTCCCTATGCACCAACCAAAGCAACCACCCCTCCCGATGTGGAGACTATCTTAAATAATAACCCTGATCATATTGTCTCCGCAGATACGGAGTTCAAGATTTTCGAGCATCAAAACGATGGTGATAAGAAGGTCTTTCTGATCATTCAGGGGGAAAAGAAGCTCAATAGTGGAACCACTGAGACTCGCTACTACAAGGTAGACTTCGTTGCCAAGCGAAATAAGGAGAACATCGTCAGCGATCGCGTCCTCCCGATCATCCGCAACAATCACTACAAGGTGACTATCACAGCGGTCAATTCGGACGGCTACGCTACGATGGCTGAGGCGATAGCCGCTCCTGCACACAACAATATATTCTCCTCAATCGAGCTACAGGAGTTCACGCAGGTCTCTGGCGAGATGTTTACGCTCAAGGCGGATCCTGTTCAGATTCTCATCGTGCGTCCTGGTACGTATGACTTCAACACCGAATTTGCCATCACTGATAAGAACTATCGCTTCAAGTCCTATGAGGGTGGTCCTGCAAATTATGGAGCTCAGTATATCAGATATTACAAGCGGTGGAGTGACAATGACTTCTATATGGGAGCTTTGACACAGACAGAGGTGAAGATGCGTAGGGGCAATGAAGATCGCTTCAGTGTCGAGGTCAAAAACATCCCCTCAGATGCTGTCGAGCGATACTCCATTGAGGTGGCAGGACTACGTTCTTACGCTCCTGACGACACGCCCCCTGCTAATTCTAAGGATCTATACACCTACGAGCGGGTAGATGGTCAGCCAGTCTCTGGTGCTATCACGCCTCTGATTCGTAATGTGGAGATCACGATCCGCAAGCCTCTACTCTTTAAGGCCAACCTGGTCAATGATGCCTCGCAAACAGGGAATAAGTTCCTCGAGTTTGATCTATACAAGAATTTGCCCAAGGGTATCTTCCCCTTTGAGGTACTCATCGAGGCTCCAGATCTCTCCCCAAGGAATACAAAAGGGAATGCGGAGAACCTAACCATTGTCAAGCGTAACGGCAAAGTCTACTACCGCTATCTCGTCAAGACAGACTCCTACGATCGTCACAATGGGCGCGTACGCATCCCTATGCTGGTCAATAATGGGAGCAACACTCCTAAGCACGATATCGTCCTCTCCTCCCCTTACTACGAGACGGAGACGATCTATTTTGGTAGCTCAAGCTACGAGTCCAAGCCCATGCACCTTTACTTCAAGGAGCCTGGCACCTTGAGAAAAGATGGCTCCTATAATAACTCCCGAAGACCAATGCCCAGCACCAGTCGTTTTACGCAGCTAGGGAATGCAGTCCCTCAAGGTACGTATTACATCCAGTCGACCAACTCCGATGGGCTGTTTTATTTGACCTATGATACGAAGAAGGCTCCTGCGAATATGAATCAACAGGTAACGATAAAGAGTACCTATCAGGTTCAATCCGTGTACGGCTACATCGCCTTTACCGTGAGTGCGACCAAGACTTTGCGAGAGTGGATGGCAAGTGATGAGCATGAATTCACAGCTACTAGCGTGGAGGTCAAGGGGCAGCTTCTACACCACTTTAATGGAGAGTATTACGAACGTCCCAATGCTCAGCCATACTGGCGTATCTACGATGATGAAGCGGAACAATATATCGCTATTCCCCAATGTATTGAGGTCAGTGACACGCCCATCAGTCAGGACAATCTCTCTTACGAGTTTTATCTCAAGATTCCAGAGAGCGTGTTCAAGCCCTATATGTCTCTTATTGTGGTTGACTATAAAGACGCTGGTAGTTTCTCTTACTACTATTGGGAAGATCTTATGAATACGACCCGACTCGTTTGGACTTATCCACGCTAGTCTTAAGCAGTCAAGCACTATCAGTCGGTCGGTACGCAGCAATGTGTGCCGACCGACTTCGGTTTTAGCGAGAGGGCGTCCGTTGTCGTCAAAAGTTACAGTGTCAGTACATTGATATCGCTACACGTCAGGTTGTACTACAACGGATGCACGGTCGTGGGACCTCTACAAATCGTTAGTCGTCAGTTGTTGAGCATCCTCTTGAGGGCGTCTAGCTCCTTAAGAGCCTCTAGGGGTGTGAGGTTGTCGATGTCTAGCTCGTTGATCTTGGTGCGAACAGCCGTGAGGACTGGGTCGTCTAGCTGGAAGATAGACATTTGCATACCCCCGCTTTGGGGGGCGCTAGGGGTGGCTGAGTCGGAGTCTTGGTTGCTCTCGGTACGGTAAGCCTCTAGGTGCTGAAGCACTTCGCCAGCACGCGCCACGATCCAGGTCGGCATACCGGCCAACTTCGCTACCTGTATACCGAAGCTATGCGCTGAACCGCCTGGGACCAGCTTGCGGAGGAAGAGCATCTCGCCATCGATCTCACGTGCCGAGACGTTGTAGCACTGCACCCGCTCGAGGTGGTCGGCTAGTTCGTTGAGCTCGTGGTAGTGCGTGGCGAAGAGCGTCTTGGCACGTCCCTGCGTGGTGCTGTGCAGGTACTCGACGATGGCCCACGCTATGGAAACCCCGTCGAAAGTACTGGTGCCACGCCCCAGCTCGTCAAAGAGGATCAAGCTGCGAGGAGTCAAGTTGTTGAGGATGCTGGCGGCCTCTTGCATTTCCACCATAAAGGTGGACTCGCCCACGGCGATATTGTCCGAAGCGCCCACACGGGTGTAGACCGAGTCGACGATGCCGATGGTGGCTGAGGTAGCGGGCACGAAGCTTCCCATCTGCGCCATAATCACGATGAGTGCCGTCTGGCGGAGGAGGGCACTCTTACCGCTCATATTAGGGCCTGTGATGATCATGATCTGACAGTCGATGGGGGAGAGCTGCACATCGTTGGGGATGTAAGGTTGCCCCGCTGGGAGGGTTCGCTCGATGACTGGGTGGCGACCGTCGACGATCTCCAGATCGTAGCCATCGTTGAGCGTGGGACGACAGTAGTTATACGCCTCGGCAACAGCGGCCAGTGAGGCGAGGACGTCGAGCTGCGCTAAGATCTGAGCATCTTGTAGGAGTTGGTTGGCAAACTGCTGAAGCGTCTCGATGAGCTTCGCAAAGAGCTCTTGCTCCAGTGCTAGGATACGATCTTCGGCACCGAGGATCTTCTCCTCGTACTCCTTTAGTTCTTGGGTAATGTAGCGCTCGGCACTGACGAGCGTTTGCTTGCGAATCCACTCTTCGGGTACTTGCTCCTTGTAGGTGTTGCGCACCTCGAGGTAGTAGCCGAAGACATTGTTAAAGCCGATCTTGAGACTGGCGATGCCGGTGTGCTCCGTCTCACGAGCGAGGAGGTCGTCGAGATATTGCTTGCCCGACTTGAGCAAGCGTCGCAGCTGGTCTAGCTCTTCGCAAAAGCCTTCTGCAATCGTCTCCCCCTTGCCGATCTGCTGTGGCGCCTCGGGGTTGAGCTGAAAGGTGATCTGCTGGCACAGTTGCGCGCAGGGATCGAGTAGCGAACAGAGTGCCGTGAGGGTCTCCTCGCCTTCATCTAGAGCGAGCTGGCGTATGGGTGCGATGAGAGCGATGGAGAGTCCGAGGCGAACCACTTCGCGAGGGGTGATGCGCCCCATAGCGACACGCCCCACGAGGCGCTGCAGGTCGCCTATCTCCTTCATCTGGTCGGTGAGCTGGGTACGCAACTGCGGATTGTCTACAAGGTTTGCGACGATGCTCTGACGCTGTTGGATCGCTTGGAGTTCTTTGAGCGGGAAGGCTATCCACTGATCCAGCAGGCGAGCACCCATCGGGGTGACCGTTTGATCGAGGATCTGGCGAAGGGTGGTGCCGCCCGCATTCATCGGGGTAGTGAGCTCTAGACTGTGAGCCGTAAAGCCGTCGATGCGCACATGTCGCTGCTCATCGATGCGCACGATGCGGGTGATGTGACCGATCTCGGTGTGCTTCGTCATGTCGAGATAGTGCAGTACGGCACCCGCAGCGGTGATCGCTAGCGGGAGGCTGTCGATGCCGAAGCCCTTGAGCGAGAGCGTGCCGAAGTGCTGCAGGAGACGCTCTCGGTTGTTGCTCTCGGAGAAGATCCAGTCGTCGTAGTCCGAGAGATGCCCCTCGGGCTGGAGAAGGCGCTGCAGATGGTCACGATGCTTGCGCTCGATGAGGATCTCCTTGGGGTTGTAGCCAGAGACGAGCTTGGCGAGTACCTGATCGGTACACTCGCTAGCGTAAAACTCTCCCGTCGAGAGGTCGAGCAGTGCTAAGCCGTAGCGGTTCTCCCCTTTAGCTTGCGGGTAGACGGCTGCGAGGAAGTTGTTTTGCTTGCTCTGGAGGACATTGTCCGTGGTGACCACGCCAGGGGTGACGATCTCGGTGATGCCACGCTTGACCAACTTATTGGTCAGCTTCGGGTCTTCGAGCTGATCGCAGATAGCCACCCGCTTGCCTGCCCGCACCAGCTTAGGCAGGTAAGTGTCGAGCGCATGGTGGGGAAAGCCAGCCAGCTCGACATGCTGCGCTGCTCCGTTGGCACGCTTGGTGAGCGTGAGGCCGAGGATCTTAGACGCTTCGATGGCATCGTCGGAAAAGGTCTCGTAGAAGTCGCCCACACGAAAGAGCAAGATAGCATCGGGATGCTTCTTCTTGAATTGCATATATTGCCGCATCATCGGGGTCTCGGCGATCGCTTTCTTAGCCACGGGATAAATAGTCTCTTAGGTCGTTATAGCTCCAAAAGTACCAAAAAAAAAGCATACGCCTGGTCCCCACACCCCCCACTAAACCTTGTAACCCGCTGTAGTCCGTCCCCGTCAAAGGTTATTCCGTCAAATATTACAACGTCGTGATTGTAACGACAACGGACGCCCTCCGACTCGACACTAGCCGTGCGTCCCTACACTAATCGTCACGTGATGTGGTGGGGCATCTCTGTTTTTGTTACTTTTGCGTTGTATTCTTAAACACCTTCCTTGTATGTGTCCCCCTTGTTATAATGATCGAAAATCTCCTCGCGCTTCTTTTCACGATTACAAAGCAGGTATCTACTTCATAACCATCTGCACTAAGGATAAGCGACATTACTTCGGCAAAATACAAGATGGCATCATGCATCTCAGTCCTATAGGGGAGTTTTGTCAGCAACAATGGGAGACGGTCTCCGTCCATAACCCCTATGCTAGCGTTCCGCTATTCGTAGTCATGCCGAACCATGTTCATGCTATCGTGTCGATCAATCAAAGTACGGAGCTTGCTGCCCAGGAGACTGTTCGAGAAACTTTAGCTATAGTTGTAGGGGGCGTCAAGCGCGAGGTCACCATGTTTGCACGGAAGCATAAAATAGCGTTTGACTGGCAGTCAAGGTTCTATGACCGCATCATTAGGAACATGCAAGAGGGAAACAACATAGCGAACTACATCGAAAACAATGTGGCACGCTGGGATAGCGACGAATATCACAGCAGGCAGTCCTGAGCGCTTGTCACGTCGCACGGGGTCCCAACGGATTACACGCGTCATTCGACAACGGACGCACGCACCCAGACGGCCCGTGTCGGGACGCACGAAAGTGTCTAGTCGGAGGGCGTCCGTCCCCGTCAAAGGTTATTCCGTCAAATATTGCGACGTTGTGATTGTAACGACAACGGACGCACAGATCGTGCGTCCCTACACTAATCGTCACGTGATGTGGTGAGGTGTCTCTGTTTTATTATGTGCGTCCGGGGTGTCACAGCGTTACGTGTAAAATTCGTTACGTGCCCAGTAGGGACGCACGACCTGTGCGTCCGTCCCCGTCAAAGGTTATTTCGTCAAATATTGCAACGTCGTGATTGTAACGACAACGGACGCCCTCCGACTAAACACTATCCGTGCGTCCCTACACTAATCGTCACGTGATGTGGTGAGGTATCTCTGTTTTTGTCACTTTCGCGTTGGATCTTAAGTCCTCGTTAAGGCGAGACGACTAGCGTCAAAACTCTTGCCCCGAAAAGACTTCATTCTGGTGAGCTTCCACACAAGCTACATTTGAGACTGTAGCATAGATTATTAATGGTCTCGACTTGGTTTGGTTGGTGTCCGAGAGTAGCTTAGGGAGCTCCCAGTAATGAAGCTATCGACTAGTTGTGGTAGGACAGCAAAACGTGTAACCCTTTGTAGGGGCGGACCTGCGTGTCCGCCCGTCCTCGTTGGAACTTGGAGCGCTGTATACCCTGCGGGCGGACACGCGGGTCCGCCCCTACACGAACTACATCAACACGACAACACCACCCATCAGACGCATACAGAAGGACCTCGTGAGAGGTCCGACGAATCATAGCCGTGGGTCGAAGGGGCAAAGCCCCGAACGACCCACGGACGCTAGACGGCTCCTGATTTATCGACCCCTTGTGGGTCGGACTAGAGTTGTAGAACGACAAGACCAGTAACCCGTTGTAGGGACGATTTGCTTTCTAAATCCAAATGCGAGCAAAAATGCGAAGCTTTTGGCGTAAAGGTCAAATAAGGACCACAGACATTCAAGATCAATCCACAGTTTTTCAACATTAACTCATTAAAAACTTGCTAAGAACGGAACATTTCCATAACTTCGTCCAGTGTAACCATTTTGACTGAGCCAAGCAACACGACGTGTGCCTATCTCGTCAAAATGTCTTTCTGTATCTATTAACCCTTTAGTCTATGAAACAGTCTATGAAACTTTGGTTAAGATTACTGATGTTGCTTTTGATTTCGCAGCATCTGTATGCACAGCAATCGAGCGTGATCAATCCTCCAAGCCCAACTCGCCAGTCAATCAACGAGGCGAGGTTTACCGGGCTTCAGCGCCAACTGTCCTCTTCTGCTTCTGACCAAGCCACACCGTGGCTATCGGGACGCAAAGAGCACTCGATGTCTCCCACGCAAGTCAAGTCAATTGGAGACAACACTGCACTCTACGGCTGCATGGTGTTTTCTCGAAAATGGACTCAAGACAAACTCGACTACGGCATGTACAGCTTGCCGATAAAAAGCGGTTTTGAGTTCGACCCCATCAAGGTAGACAAGCTTTTCAAGGCGAATGCTGCCGTTTATGCCCGTGATAAGTACTACTTATTCAATGTCGAACAGGCATTTGGCATGGTGGCGTACATTGCCTGCACCGTCGTGAAAACTGACACTTGGGAAGTCGAGAACATTTTCACACCACCCACCGAGTGGAACAATGTGCCTTACTCCTCCTCGCTATCCTACGACCCAGAATCAGGAAAGATCTACGGAATCACCTTCACCAATGAAGGCGGAATGGCTCTGAGCACACTGAACACGGCTGACGGGTCGTTTACCAAAGTGTGTGACGTAGAGCGCTCATACATTGCCCTGGCTACGTCAAGCACCGGGATCCTCTATGGCATCGCCGATACGGGACAGCTCTACACGATTGACAAGTCAAATGGAAAATCGGAATATATAGGCGAGACAGGACTGACGCCAAAGTACGCACAGGGACTGACTTTCGACCCCAACACCAACCTGCTCTACTGGGCATATATGGAAGAGGAGAAGTCGGGCCTCTATCAAGTCAATACCCAAACGGCCACGACATACAAAATTGACGACATGCCTAATCTTGAGGAAATGATAGGTCTCTACATCCTTAAAGACTCCATTCATGCTCAAGCTCCGGCAAGGGTCACCGAATTGAAGTTTGAACCCGCATCGGCGGGGGCAACCATTGGAAAATTATCGTGCGTGGCCCCGCAAACGACATCCAGCGGCAGTGCCTTGACCCATGATGTGCAGGTCACCATCTTCTGTGGAGATGAAGTGTTGCTGCAAGAAACTGTTCATCCTGGGGCAAAAGTAGAAAAAGATAACGTGTCGTTTGACCAAGAAAGCCTGTACACAATCTACGCTCAAGCCTCTAACGAGCATGGAAGCAGCAGCAAATCGACGCTCACTACCTATATCGGCACAGATATTGCCGCAGCCCCCTTGGATGTGCAATTGGCAATCAATGGCAAAAAAGCCAGCTTGACATGGAAAGCGCCACAAAAGGGGCTTCACGATGGCTACATCAACCCAGCCTCATTGAGATATAACATCATGCGATATGACGGCAGCGACACCGGAGTGTCCGTGGCGCAAACAGAAGTTGGGGCAAGCTCTTTCACCGAAGACATACCCTCTGCCACTGCAAAGTACCGATATAGCGTGACCTCGGTCTCTGACAAAGGCGATGGGGGTACCTCCTACTCCAACGAGGTGCTGTCGGTGGGAGCCTATGAGCTGCCGTTTTACGACAATTTCAGCAACGGGGAATTGTGCAACCAGTTATATACCTTTATTGATGTTGACCAAGACGGGCATGACAACACCTGCATGTGGTTCTGGAAAGAAGACGAAAAGCTGATGCAATATTGCTCTGACAAGCAGCATCAAGGCAACGACTGGCTGATTACTCCGGCCATCCACCTGGATGCGAAAAACCTGTACGACCTCACTTTCAATGTCAATATGGGCGCTCCATCCAACTTGAAAGTTACCCTCGGAACATCTCCCAATCCCGCTGACCATCAAACGCTTCTCGACCTCAACGGCATTCACGACTCATGGGAAACGGAGTATCATGCCACCATCAAAGTGCCAAAGGACAACATCTATTACGTGGGATTCTATAACTATAACGACCCCGAGAGCTTCTATTTCAACCTATTCGACGTGAAGGTAGAGAAAGGGATTGAAACCGCTCTTCCCGATTCGGTGGCAAACTTGAGCGTGATACCTGCCAGAAACGGCGAAGCGTCGGCAAAAATCTCTTTCAAAGCCCCCAGGCTACGATTGAACGGGCATGACATGCCTGAGCTATTCGACATGCTGATTTATCGCGGCAATGAATTGCTGACAACGATTCCCGTCTCGCCAGGGCAGCAGGTTGACTATGTGGACAAGCCTGCACAAGATGGAGAATACACTTATCAGGTTATGGCGCGCATAAACGGTAAAGAGGGCTTGCCTGTGTCGCGTAAGGTTTGGGTTGGGCACGACATCTCAGAACCCGTGCGTGACTTGAAGGTCATGACCATCAACAACAATTTACACGTGAAATTGACTTGGGCACAGCCCGAAAAAGGCGCACACGGCGGCTACTTCAATCGTGATGAAGTTACCTATTCTGTGTGGCGCAAACTCGAGACCAAAGAGTACGTGCAGGTCGCAACCAACCTGAAGGAGCTCAACTACACCGATAGCCAAATTGAGAAAGAGCTCGCAGGCGCTCAAGACGGATTCTATTATGCCGTCACAGCCGATACGAAATCGGGCAGCAGTGAAAAAGAACCCATTTTCATTGTGGTCGGGAAACCGTATAACTTCCCCGTAAGCGAATCATTCCCAGATGCGCAATTCAACATCAGCCCATGGACGATTAAAGCGATAAAAGGCTATTTCTCCTGGGATTGCATCAGAGACGATGTGAAGAGCGGAGTCTACTCTCAAGACCAAGATAGTGGAATGACGAAATTCTACAACTTCGCTCGCGACAATGAAGTCGACAGCCGGCTCATTTCGCCCGCAATCTGTCTGAAAGAAGCCCAAAATCCAATGTTTAGCTTCTTCATGTTCCACTGGCTGGATTCAACAGTAGAGAGCGACAATCACGCAACAAAAGTCGTGATTGAAGTTGCCCCTGAGAATGGCGAGTTCGAGGTGGTTAGTGATACGATTACGGCAGCCTATCCAATCTATGGCTGGGTGGAGCACCGCATTCCATTGGCTCCGTATAAAGACTACAGCCACATCAAGATAGGCTTGAGAGGGTCAACCGACAACGATTGGATGTACTACTACGTTGACAACATACATATCGACGAGCAATATGAAGAAGACTTGGCAATCTCGGAATTGAATGGGCCAACTGAGACTTATGTGAACGACACTTGTTACTACTCAGTGAAATATTTCAATAGAGGGCTGAAGAAAGTTGATGACTACAAGATCAATCTCTATCAGGATGGCACCCTCGTCAACTCGCTGGCTGGAGAACCCATCACGCCTGGTGAGATCAAGGAAATTGAAATTCCGTCCTTCATCTATTCTACCAAAGCCGGGGAAGAATGCGACTACTATGCCGAAATTGCATTCCCTGCCGACCAGGAGCCGGACAACAACCGCTCGTGGCACGTCTATACCAAAGTCAAGGATTCATGGTATCCTGGGGTTGAGCATGTGACTGCCAAGAGCAATCAAAATGACATTGTTATAGGTTGGGACGCTCCCACCCTTCCTAATGTCGACCAAGTGACAGAGGAGGGAGTAGAGGGCTATGACGCCTTTATCATCGACAACATCGGCGATTGGATCACCTATGACGGCGATGGCTTAGGCGCTGGAAGACAGACCAACCTTCCCGAGTTTCCTAACGCGGGCAAAAACCAGGCTTTCCAAGTGTGGAATCCGAGCCTGCTGGAGGGCGTAACCCCAGAGGCTTATCCTCACCTGCAGCCACGTAGCGGCAACCAGTGCTTCATCTCATGGTATGCCAACGTGATCATTGACTACGCCACTCCATACAACAATGATTACCTTATTTCGCCCGAAGTGAAGGGAGGGACCGATGTGAGCTTCTACATCCAAAGAATCGACCCCAATTTTACAGGCGAGACCTATGAAATCATGTACTCCTCGACGACTCAAGAGCCTGACCAGTTTAAGAAAATCGTCGAAAAAGAGGCTCCCGCCGATTGGGAAAAAGTCTCCGTCACACTACCCGACGATGCAAGATACTTTGCCATCAGGTATACAGCATCGTTAAAGACTGGCATTTTAGTCGATGACATCAGCTACACTTCTGGCCTCTACGCCTTAAAGGTGAGTGGTTACAACATCTTCAGAAATGGGCTGAAACTGAACAGCGACTTGGTGACCGAGACAACATACATCGACCACGACCTGCCTGATGGGAAATATGGCTATCAAGTCTCTGTGCTCTACAACAGAGGCGAGTCAAAGGCTTCCTTTACCGTCTATGTAGGCCATCACACGGGTGGCTTAGAAGACTTGAAGGCTGATTCAGATTCGGGGGTCAAATTGACCGTCGATGGCAACAAACTCACAATAAGCACCTTGAAACCGGGCGAAGTGGTCATCTACTCTATAGATGGCAAAACGATACACTCGGGAATCCTTCAGGACACTCACACCTACCACTTGCCGGCAGGCGTGTATATGGTGACCATCAATGGAATGAATAAGAAAATCATCATCCAAGGATAAATAAACATCCCTCAACACGTCAGCGGGGGCGCATTGTGTGAAACGATGTGCCCCCGCTGTATCTTTTCAGCCTGCGGTTAAACCATAAAAATAGAGACGTAAAGGTCAGTTTTTTCTCGTATCGAGAGCTCGCTACCAGCTTCTTCCACTCTTCTAGGAGGGATGTGCGATCTATCAGAAGCATCATAGACAGACGCATACAGAAGGACCTCGTGAAAGGTCCGACGAATCATAGCCGTGGGTCGAAGGGGCAAAGCCCCGAACGACCCACG
>OHNO01000193.1_pt1 | contig 39589 bp, 33 predicted proteins | sample 1569521 | NCBI WGS metagenome assembly OHNO01 (sample SAMEA3879604, study PRJEB24766) | human gut metagenome | biome: human-associated habitat; feature: feces | place: USA | collected 1985/1987
TTCCAGCCGCGCAGGGCACCTTCGGCGCGCAGAAAAGTGATTTCGGCAGCATTCATCCACATTATGGGATCGGTCTTGGTAGTTAGGTAATTGCTCAATGCCGTGATTATGTAATCCTTGTTGGTTGCGTCGATACCGATACGAATGCCTACCCAGCCCTTAACAAGATTCCAACATTCATCGTACACATCTACCGTAGTAAACATTTTCTCACGTCGCGGGTCTTTATAGCCATTCATGTATGAGATGATGTCGGCTCCTATACGGGAATCGTTCCAGTCGTTGAATATCATGGCGGGACGGTTTTCTTCCACTTTCAGGAAGGCATTGTCTGTATTTGCTGTAAGAACCCCCGATGTGACGGCTTCTTCGGCTATCCGTCGAACTTCCGCCTGCATCTCCGGTACGTAGGTCATGCGCATTGCCATGCGCAGCTTCAGCGAGTTGGTGAATTTTAACCATTTGGAGAGGTCTCCCTGATACACGTCGTCGTATTTGCGATAGGCTTCGGCGCTCAGGCTGAGGTTATCTTTGAGAGTGGCGGCTACTTCGTCAAGTTCCTTGAGCATCTGTTTGTATACATCTTCCTGTGAATCGTAAGGTACGGTGAGGGAAGCGTCCCCCGTCTTGGAGATGATTTTGGAGTAAGGGATAGGACCGTACATATCCGTCACTCGATGCATGATGATGATACGTAACAGTTTACCCAACGCGAGTGCTACGGGGTCTTCCGTTTCTTGGAGTAAGTCGCGATAAAACGGGTAGGTACGCGTCATGATGTCAGAGAAAGGCGCTTCCTGCCAGTCAATAGGCGGGTTGTAGGTTTCGAATTTGGCTGTCCATTCCGTCGTGGTGCTGAAGTAACCGGCAAATGCGCCTGCGGCGAGTGGCTCTATAAATTGATAGAGATGTTCTTCTGTGGGGATTACTAACCCTTGCAAGCCTTTGAGACTTGCACCGACGTTGTAGCCTTCGCGCCCCAATTCTTCCTTGTCCACTTGATAGTCTTTCCGGTTGATTTTATCGAAATTGTCCGTACAGGCAGCTCCGGTGACAAGTAGCAGTGCAAGTGAGAACAACTTTAAGATAGACGTTGTATGTTTCATAATATCTTTTGTTTTTTATCCGTTAAAAGTTGATTTTCACATTCAAGCCGACGTTGCGTGTACTCGGCAGCATAAAAAAGTCGATTCCCTGGTAGTAGTTGCCTGTTGTGGCAACGGCTTCGGGATCGAAAGGAGCTTTGTTGTAAATCATCCAAAGGTTACGTCCCACAACGGATACTTGGATATCACATACATTGTGTAGCCATTTACGCGGAAGTGTGTAGCCTATGCTTGCTTCTTGCAGGCGTACGTTGGTGGCGCTGTAGGTGTAATATTGTGGCAATCCCAACTGGGAACCGATGGCAGTGTAATAGGTCTGCGGGGCGATCATATTACGTCCGTTTATCAGTACTCCGCCATTGTCGCGGGCAAGGGCTGAAACTTCAGATACACCATACTGGTCCATTGCCGCTTCCGTAGCTGAATAGACGATGCCACCTATGCGTGCTGTAAACAATGCACTGACGCTGAAACCGTTCCAGGAGAATTGGTTGCTCCATGCCAGATTGCATTTAGGAAAGACGCTCCCGAGCTTGATGTCGGGCAGATTACTTTCTGTCGTTATGGTTCCGGAGGGGGAGATCTCGACCATTCCATTGTTATCACGTTTCAGATCAGCCTGTGTATAAAGGTCGCCCAACGTACCACCCGGTTTCAGAATAAAACGCGCTTTACCGAGTCCGCCTACATCCAGGCGGTCTTTATTGATGATTTCACCGGTTTCGGGATGTATGTAGCTCTTCACCAGTTCGATGATTTTATTTTTGTTGTGACTCAGTGTGAAGTTGGTTTGCCAACGAAGGTCTTTTTTCCATGTGTGCCCGTAACCGAGGGAGAGTTCGATTCCTTTATTACGTACGTAACCTGTTTGCAAATATATAGTGGTGTAACCGGAGGATACGGAGATTTTCGGGTCGAAGGTCTGGTTGAACGTATTGGCGAGATACCATGATAAGCCCAGGCTGAAATCCTTGAACAAACGCATGTCAAGCCCGACCTCCCATGAATTGGTACGTTCGGGTTTGAGGTCTCCGATGGGATAATGCGTCTTTGGCTTCCATGTTTGGGTGGTTTCATCGTATTCATAGGTAGGCGATGTCAGGTTGCGTGGGTAAGGCATACCAACAGAACTAAACGAGCCGCGTACTTTCAGGAAGTCAACCCACTCAGGTAGTTTCATCATTTCAGAGATGAGTGCAGAAATTCCCACTGATGGGTAGAAGAATGATGAGGTTGAGGAATTGGCCAGTTGTGAAGCCCAGTCGTTGCGTCCGGTGAGTGTAAGATAAAGCATACTTTTCCAGCCGAGTTCGGCACTGGCAAAAACAGACTGTGTCTGCTCTTCCCATTCGTCTTGGCGCGCTTTCTTTTGCGTGTTGTCGAGGTCAAACACATTAAAAACATTTGGAATACCGTTGGCGCGTATCGGACCGCGGTAGCTCAGCTCATCGTATTTATTATCCACAATACTTGCTCCGACATTGACTACAAGGGAATAGTTGCCGAAACGCTTATTGATATTTGCCAGCACGTCGGCATATATCTGTGTTTCGTCCGGTTTGGATATGGCATAGAATCCTTGTGTACTACCTTCGGTTAGTGTAGGGTTGGAACTGGCGTAGAGTTTTTCCTCGTATTTAGTATTGGAATTATCCACTCGTACGCGCCCGGATACGTTGAACCAGTCGGTTACGTCGTAGCTTAGAGAAGCGGAGAGCATGTAACGTTTCTTGTAATTGGTGCGTAAGTTGCGGTATGCAATCCAGTATGGATTCTGCATACGAAGGTCACCCTCGCCCTGTGGCCAGTACATGGTTTTGATTTTACGTGCGGGGTCCCAACGCTCGAATGCTTTTATCAGGCTGAAATCGTCACCGCGCGGAAACAGATAAACTGGAACTATCGGGTTGGAATAAGCTCCCTGATTGGTCATGTTGCGATCGTTTTGGATGATATAGTTTGCTCCTACGTCAAGTTTCAGCTTATCGTTTAGGAAATTTGTTGTATTTCGGAAAGTGAAGTTGAAACGATTGTACCTGTTATTGGGAATAATCCCGTCGGAGTTTACCGCTGCTACCGAGAAGAATGTCTGGTTTTTATCCGTTCCCGTAGATAGTGTGACGGAATTGGTGTAAGTGATACCGGTGTCGAAAAAATCACGTGGCTCATATCCTTTACGGGATGCATCGTTCAGCAACGGTCCCCAGCTTAGCGTGGTAGAGCCGTCCGTTTTTCCCATGTTTCCCGTTCCGTAGCGGTTTTGGAAACGAGGTAGCACAAATGGTTTGACAAATTCGGTATTACTGGATAGGGTAGCTTGCATTTTGCCCACTTTTCCGCGTTTGGTAGTGATAACGATGGCTCCGTTGGCGGCATTACTGCCATAAAGAGCCGCGGCGGCTGCACCAGTCAGTACGGAAAGACTTTCAATATCATCAGGGTTAAGGTCGGCAATGCTTTCCGTTGCTCCTTGTGAGCCGTTTTCGGTAGAACCACCACTGCCGAAGTTGTACATCGGGATACCATCGATTACATAAAGCGCATTACTGCTTTGTTCGATAGATTTTGTACCGCGCATTACCACCTTGCTAGCTCCACCCATACCGGAGGAACTGCTGTTGATGACAACACCTGCCACCTTACCATTCAGGCTATTGACAAAGTTGGCATCTTTGATATTGGTTAACTGGTCTGATTTTACCTGTTGTACGTTGTAGCTGAGTGCTTTTTGCTCACGTTTGATACCCAGAGCGGTGACAACCACTTCGTTCAGGATTTCCACATTGGGGGATAATTGTATGTTGTACATACTTTTGCCGGTAACTTTTATTGTCTGTGAGACATATCCTATGTAGGAAAAGTTCAGTGTACTACCTATGGGGGCTTCGGTAGTGAAATTGCCATTTAAATCAGTGATGACTCCCAAATCCGAGCCTTCTATTCGGATATTTACTCCGATAAGAGGCTGATTGTTTTCATCAACGACTTTTCCACTTATCTTTTTAACTGTTGTGGTTACAGGTACTTGCTGAGGAATGATTTTAATATAATTCTCTGTCAGTTGATAGGTATAACCTGTTTCTTGGAGAATTGTTGAGAGGGCATTTTCAAGCCCGACATTTTTTAAACTGAGATTCAGTGCCGGCTTGTCTTTCAGTTGCGAATCATTGTAGCCTATAGATAATCGGGATTGTTTCTCCACTTCTTTCAAGGCATCAATAATCGTGATATTCTTTTTCTGAATTGTTATTTGTATACCATTCTGGGCAAAAGATAATGTTTGGTACAAAAATAAGCATAGAAATAGTACAAAACATCTTTTTGTTGCCCGTTTATATCCAATGAATTTGTAACTTTGCAACATGAATTTAAGTATTAGTTTGTTAACTCGGTTGAACTATAAGAAAATAATAGAGTTTGCACTCCGGTACTTTAATTTCTATTTCATATCCGGGAGCGTGAGGGGGCTCTGCTCCCGGGTACTTTTTTACATGTTATTGATTATTTGAGGTTTATAATTATTTTATTTCTGCATAATGTAACATTTGTCTTTCTCTATTTTAAAATCCAGATAACCGGCTACATCGACAATTACATCCATTACTTCGGTCAATGAAGCATTGTCCCTGAACCTGAAGCTGAAACGGTCATTTTTTAAATCATGAAGACTGTAGATGAACTTGTAATTGTATTTTCGTTCCAATACACGGATGATATCCGATACCGTGGTTTGACGGAATACCAGCTCTCCCCGTTGCCAAGCTGTGACATCATCTATATCGGGGTAGTTCAGATAGGATTTTCTACTTTTTTTATCAAAGGAAAATTGCTGGTTGGGATTGAGTATGACCTGTTGGCTCATATTATCATATTGCACAAGAATACGGCCTGAAAGCAAGGTAGTACTAATATCTTTGTCCGCGTAGGCTGTTACATTGAACTCGGTGCCTAAGGCGGTTATTTGAAAATCCCCCGATTTGACAACAAATGGATGGTGCTTGTCGGGCTTGACTTTGAAGTTTGCTTCTCCTATCAAATATACACTTCTGGTTTGACCTGTGAATTGTCTGGGATAAAGTAAGGTGCTTTGGGAATTTATTTGAACCTGACTTCCGTCCGGTAAGAGTATGTTTTTCATTTCTGCCGTCGGGATGAATTGTTGTACCAAGTCGGTTTCAGTGTTTTCTACTTGATAGAGCAAGTAACCTAAGGAAAGAGATATTATTAACAACACTGTCGCTGCAGATTGCCACAGCCCGAAATGTAGCTTTCTGCCGGATTCTTTGTGTGGTAGGATAGGAGCGATGCCATTATTTATTTTCCATTTACTGAGTGACTTTTCCAAGTTCTCGACTTCCCCCATATTTTGAGCTTCAGCGAAAAGTTCTTTCAATGCCTTGATTTTTTCATTCTCATGGTCACTGTTTGTCAGCCATCTGTAAAAATGCTGTTCGGTATTAGCTGAATAGCTGTATCTGGTGAATAGAGTCAGTATTTTCTGAAAGTAATTTTTCATAATTTCGTGTTATTTATAGAGGACTTCTATATATACCACAACTGAACTGCCCTGGCTACTTAAAGAAAATGCAGAAAAAATAAAATAAAGATGATTTTTTTTAATTCTTGTAGTGTTAGATAGATCTGGTGCTCTACTGTACGTACGGAAATATTGAGCGTTGAAGCTATTTCCTGATTGCTCATTCCGTTCAAACGGCTCATCTCGAAAATCATTTTACGCCGCGTGGGAAGTCGGTTCAAAGCTAAATCAAGAATCAGTTGTAATTCATCGTGATAGATGGGATTCAACGGATCTTCTGAAACACATAGTTCTTTGATTAAGTTTTCCTGTATCTGTTCCTCTTGATAGTGTTGCTCCAACTTTTTATGCTTGATGAAGTTAAGTGTCACGTTGCGGGCTGTTGTGAAAATGTATCCATTGCTTTCTTCTTGGTTACTCCATATTTCGGGCTTACTCCACAACCGAGTGAAAACATCTTGTGCCAAGTCTTCGGCGTCTTGCTCTGATTTCAGAAGGAAGAAGATGAAATGTTTCACTGACGAATAGTGAGTTTTGAATATTGTTTCAAAATGTAGCGCCAAATTATGGTCTTGAATCATAGTATCTTTATTGTTAAAGTGTATTCTCCTTGTCGCTTTCCACTTTACAGGGGGATCTTTTATACAAAAGAAATCATTTATTTAATTAGTTGTATCTCTTTTACCTAGTTATCTTTATAAAATGGCCGATATTTATGTGATCGTCCGGTTATACTTAGTTAAAAATAATGTTGATTCATAGATAAAAAAAGGTAATTCATCTATTTTAGTTTCTATTATTTTTTCAAATTTATATATTTGCAATAAGCAAACAGGCAATATCGTCATCAAAAGCAGGGATATAAAAAATTATTTGGAATAGCTTTTTATAGAAACTGATTATGAAGAAAATTAATCTTATAACAGGATTAGCATCCGTGTTTATGTATCTTCTTTTCATGGGGCTCCGGGATATAGGTCGCTATCCGGAGAAAATATGGCTTCATCGTTGCAATTCTTTGGAAAAATTGTACGAGCAACAGGGTCGCTATCCGAATGTAGAGGTTGATCTCGTCTTTCGGAAAGACCGTGTATTTGATGTAACGCATGATGTAGATACAAGTTTTAATCTGAGTTTGGGTTCCTATTTTTCTTATATGAAAGATCATGAAGGTAAGATGTGGTTGGATATAAAGAACCTGACCGCTGGAAATAAACATGTAGCACTAGAGAGAATGAATGAGATGACGGAATATTTCCGGATTGCAAAAGACCGTTTGATTATAGAGGGCAAAGATTGGAAAGCTTTGGAAGCTTTCACTCAAGACGGTTATTATACTTCGTATTATGTAACTTATGATGAACCGGATGATTTGAGTGAAGAAGAAGTGGATGATTGCATCGAAGAATTACAGGAAATCGCGGATAAAGAGGTGGTTAGCGCTCTCTCATTTCCAGGATATTGGTATACTGAAATAAAAGAAGGTTTGAACCGTTCCATAGATTTACTGACCTGGAAACACAGGAGTAGCCAGTTGCAGTTCTTGTTGTCTTCTGTCGGACGTGAGATGTTGGCCGATCCACAACTGAAAGTGGTATTGGTAAAAGAAAAAGGGCGGTTTCATAGATGATCATTCGGATGCTAACTTGCTCTGAGAGAAGCAATCGTTTTTCGGCTTCGCGATAAAACAATCAACAAGAAAAACTGTTTATTTAGTATGATTCTAAATTAAAAATGAATATATTATGAGTAAAACAGTTGATTTGTTGGGACAACAGGCAGAATATTACCTGAACCATACGTGTAAGACAATAGATAAGAAATTAATTCATGTTCCTGGACCTGATGTGATTGATAAAATCTGGGTGGACTCTGACAGAAATGTACGTACCCTCAATAGCTTGCAGGCTTTGTACGGGCATGGACGCTTGGCGAATACCGGGTATGTATCCATTCTGCCGGTCGACCAGGATATAGAACATACAGCCGGAGCATCATTCGCTCCTAATCCGATCTATTTTGATCCTGAAAATATAGTGAAACTGGCAATCGAAGGAGGTTGTAATGCAGTTGCATCCACATTTGGTATATTAGGGGCTGTTGCCCGTAAATATGCCCATAAAATACCTTTCGTAGTAAAACTGAACCATAATGAACTGCTTACTTATCCAAATTCTTACGATCAGGTGATGTTTGGAACCGTAAAAGAAGCATGGAATATGGGTGCGGTAGCTGTTGGCGCTACTATCTATTTCGGTTCGGAGCAAAGTCGTCGTCAGATTATTGAGATATCACAAGCTTTTGAATATGCTCATGAGTTAGGTATGGCAACTATTCTTTGGTGTTATCTCAGAAACAATGATTTTAAGAAGGACGGCACAGATTACCATGCGGCAGCCGACCTTACCGGACAGGCCAACCACATCGGAGTGACCATCAAGGCTGATATTGTAAAGCAAAAACTTCCTTCCAATAATGGCGGATTCACAGCTATTCACTTTGGTAAAACGGATGGAAGAATGTATTCTGAACTCGCAACTTCACATCCTATCGACCTTTGCCGCTATCAGGTTGCTAATGGCTATATGGGGCGTGTCGGTTTGATTAATTCCGGTGGTGAATCTCATGGAGAATCGGATTTGCGTGATGCTGTTGTTACGGCGGTTATCAATAAACGTGCCGGTGGAATGGGATTGATCAGCGGACGGAAAGCATTCCAAAAACCAATGGAAGAGGGCGTTCAATTATTGAATACCATTCAGGATGTTTATTTGGATTCTTCAATAACGATTGCATAAAGTATTTAATCAGTATAGAAGATAAAAGTCTTCTATACTGATTGCTTAAATGTAAAAGTGAACTGTTATCAGAACCGGAGTTTATCTCCAGTTAACCTTGAGTATATTTTCCATCCATGGTAACCGTACAACTTTGTATGACCAGGGAATGCTATCCAATAATATATCGTATGCACGTTCCTCTACAGTTAGAGTCCATTCCGTTTTTTCTATAACCCCCGCTCTATTCAAAAATGATTCTTGGAAGGCTCTCATTGAAGTATTCCTCATTTTTGACCAGTTTGCCTTTGCTGCTTCCAATAGAGAATCTATTGTGTTAAGTTCATTCTGATTTAGTACCAGTCTTTTAGGGAGTGGTTCGTTGGAGGGATAATTTATTAACAAACTGTTGAGGAACAGATCTTTTTCATCATACTCCCTGTCTTCATTTGCTATAAAGTGTTGTAAAATGAATATAGCTCGTACTTTTGATTCGTTACTATTGAAACTCCTGTGATCTTGGCTTAACATATTAAGCCTCATAAAAAGCATTGGTAGAAATGGGGAGAGAATGACCAATCCGGCATTGGATATAGGTATGTGTTTCAAATCTCTGTATTGTTCTGTACCTAAATGAGAACCATATACACGCACTCCGGGAGCTATTGCATTCTTATCTACTTTTACACTGCCACAAGTTCCTTCATCGCCCGGACCAATATCCCAGTTTCCTTTGTCGCATTTAGCCATGATTTTTCCTCCTGTAATAGTTATGTTTCCACATTTACTTTTTCGACCTGCATATTGACCGGCACCGCCTATTCCTGCAGATCCCGCGCGCCAGGAAGTTTCGTGCTGATAACCTGCATAGGCTTCTATGGTTCCACTTTCGATAATAATGTCACCACATTCGGTAGCATATCCGCATCCTATACCGGCGGCACCTTCTCCACCGTATGCAACTAACTTTCCATCCCCTTTAATGATCAGAACTGATTGCTTTCTTGATTGAATTGCAGCCATTTCACGACCACTGTGCAGTGTGTTGTTTCCTTCGAGAATTACCGTGACATGACAGTCTTCCGCGATATGAAATGCAACACCCATGTTTTCCAGATCACATAAGTTAGCATCTTGTAGAACAATTGTTGCACGTACTCCGGCAGATACTGTTATTCCATGTCTTGAATTGGTACCTGTAATAATATACATTCCTTCTTGGGAGACACGGAAAGTATCCGTTTCCCTACTCATGTCTATTTTTTCATTTTTCATAAGAATAAAAATTAATATTAATATTGTATTTGCTGATTATCATATATTGATTTTCAGCCTGCTTTTAATTGTTTCTGCCTTGAGTGACCGTTAGTGCTTCATAACGATTATCCGGCAGTTTATATTATTTGTAATTTGAAGAGAAACAGCAAATGAACACAGGCAAAAATAGCTGGAAATCGGGAAATCTAAATACTAAAATCAGTAAACTAAAATAATAATTATAAGTGCTTGAAATACAGTGGGACAGCTTGAGATTAGTCTTCCTGTTTTTACGATTTCAGCCTTTTTTTGATGATATGCAGTGTGTGCTAAACAGGATTCAGTCCATGTGTTTTGCGGTAAAAGCTTCAATAGTGATTAAAAAACAAACAAGGGATCATTTGTTTTTACCTTGTGTGTGTTGCATTTTCCAATAAGCTTTATTGGGTGTTGACCTTGGCTAACGACCCTGTCAACCAAGGTTAATCGGCTTGTCAACCAAGGTTGATAGATCTGTCAACCTAGGTCAACACCCGACTATTCCTAAGGATAAAGAGATATATCTATGGTTCTCAGTAGAATAGCGCCTAATATGAAATAAATAAATGCATCGTCTTGATACGGGTTGACTGCGAAAGTGAGAGTAGTGAGAGTAACTTGAACCAACTTTTTATTGAACGCCTGCATTCAACTTTTCAGTGAGACATCTTCTTCTCCATTCCGAGGGAGAGCAACCATATCGGGTTTTAAATGCTTTGTGAAATGCAGAAGGACTATTGAAACCTGTATTATAACAGATGTCTCCTATTTCTGCATTCGAGTCTTTTAGAAGCATTTCTGCTTGTTCGATGCGAAGTGACGTAAGGTATTGAAGAAAACTACATCCATATTCTTGATTGAAATATCTATTTAAATAGGTGGAATTGACAGCCACTCTTTGGGCAAACTGCTCCAATTTTATTTTTTGATCATAAATGAATTCCGGTGTTTGTAATAGTTGGTTTATTTCATTTATTTTTTGAGGGGTCAAGTATACTTTGGAGTTCTTCTTGCCATTTATAAGCACCTCTTTTTCTACGACCTTTTTTTCTGATTTGCTTTCTGGTTGTTGATTTAGGTTATTCACTGGGGACAATGTTTCCCGATAAATATGTGACTTGAGCTTTTGTTTTACGAATTGGTGTAAGAGAGAATTATGAAAGATATATCCACTTAATACGCCAATGCAAAGGTTGTATAAAAGATTGCAGATGTATGAAGAAGTGAACATATTCAATAAGAACATGAAGAAGAACCCTGATATTAGGATACTTTTTCTTTGAATATCGGAAGCTGATTTTAGGAATATACAGTCTGTTTCATTCATATTTCGCAAAAGTAATACGTAAATGAAAGTCTGTGTGATTCCTGTTATTATACACGTTAAACGGAAAAGTGTCCACCAAGCTGGGAACGATAATAGAATTTCAGCCCAACTGTAAGTTAAGTGATCTGTCACCGGACTTAAAACTGACATCAGTATGTAACAACACGACAATAGCATCGAAGGTAACAAATGTTTCCACCATTGTGACTTTTTGGGAAATATTCCGGTAATACGGAAGCGGATAAAGAAATAGAGTAAAGGTGGGAGGAAAGTCAGTCCCCAACAGCATAGGGTAGGTAAGAGGGATGTTCTCCGAAGCAGAAAGAAATTTTCGTAGCATGTGCTATATGATGTTAACCCCCAGTATATTAGTAGGATTGGTGCTAATAATATGGTCAAATCCTTTTTATGCTTGTTTCTCCAAATTAGAGAGATAGAAGCAAGACCTAGTACAGCCCAAGTCAGCAGAAAAGTACAAATAAGTAATGTCTTTAATATGAAAAATGGCATGATATTGTTGTTCTGTTGCTTGCAAATGTACACACAAAAGTCCGAAAAGAGTGATTTTATTCTGCATTTTTTAAAGTTTGGTGATGAAATGTTGGTAGAAAATTGTTTCCTTTGCCCCCCTAATCTGAGGGTTGCTATATAACGCTCGTTAGGTATGTAAATTACCATCTTGGGTTGTACAAATGAATAATTGTTACAGGGGTTATATATTAATTGCTTTTTGGGTTTGTTCGCTGGCGGTATATGGACAGACTGAAATGCAGGCTATAGATACTCTTCGCAACATCCGGTTACAGGAGGTGATTGTTACTGCTACTCAATCAGATGCTCCGGGAACCCGTTCTGTCATTGGGCAGGATGCTATTCGTCATATACAGGTTACTGACCTTTCTGGCTTATCTCAATTATTACCCGGCGTTCTTGTACGCAATCCGGATCTGAATGTTCCGGCTGCCTTTACCATCCGCAGTGCAACTTCTGAAAATACGACTAATGCTTTAGGGACAACCATAGAGGTGGATGGACTCCGCATGAATAATAATGCCAATATGCAGCAAATGGGACTTGAAGGTAGGGGAAGCCTCTTTAATAGCACGGTGTTATCCGGTTTCGACGTGCGTTCTTTGTCTCCATCTTCTGTGGAGTCGGCCGAGGTGATACGTGGTGTTCCTTCGGCACGTTATGGGGATGTGACCAGTGGTGTTGTTCTGGTTAAGTCGAAAGCCGGGATACAACCTCTTACTATCGGTATTCGTCTGACAGCTACGGAGAAACTTGCTTCTGTGGGGAAGGGCATTGCGATCAGTAATAATGGGGGAACTCTCTATTTAGGAGCAGATTATGCACTTTCAAATCAATCGCCTCAAGTCTTTGAAGAATCTTTTCAAAGATTTGGAATCCAAGCGGCTTATGCGAAGGATTTCCGGTCGGCTACTTTGCGTCTTAATATGCGTGGTTATTGGATGAAGGACAATGATAAAAGAGGGCAGAATACGGTGGATGGTGAATTTCGGAAATACCAGGATCAAAACATATCCTTTTCTGCTAACGGACAGTGGAAATTGAATCGTTCCTGGATTTACAATCTTGAATATCAGTTAGGGTTTACGTATGGAAGCCAGAAGAATGAATCCAGTACATATTATTCGGGAACGCAGCAAGTCACTACCTATACCGCACAGGCAGGTGAATATGCCGGAGTGTTCCTGCCTCCCCATTATTTCTCTCAGCTATCCGTTGAAGGCAAGCCATTGAGCGGGGATGTATCGTTGACTGCCAATCATAGAAAAACGATGGGTGGGAACATCAGTAACCATTTTCAACTGGGACTTCATGCTGAAGTGGAAGGTAATCGTGGAAAAGGAATCAGTTTCGATCCTCTTCGTCCTCCCTTGGAAATGCTCAGAGTGCGGACAAGGTCTTATCGGGATATACCTTTATTATATAAGTATTCTGCTTTTGCTGAAAATCACTTTATTCTCCGTTATGGGAAGATGCGGACCGAAGTGCAGGCGGGAGTACGTTTTACTCAGTTGCCGACTAAGCGTCTACAACGGAACTCTTCTGCTGATCCGCGTATCAATCTTTCCCAGATATTTATTGATAGGACGGATGATGTTTTTCTAAGTCGTTTCAGTGTACGTCTGGGGTGGGGATTGATGCATAAGATGCCTGTACTTACTTATTTGTATCCCGATAAATCGTATACGGATATGAATTGCTTTACGTACAATGATGCTGAGAATAATCAGCGTCTGACCGTCATGCATACATTTGTAACTGACCGTAATTTTAACTCCAATTTGCGTTTGCCTGTTAATCAGAAGTTTGAAATAGGGGTGAATTTCCGGATAGGAGGTGTTACTGCGGATGTGGTATGGTTTAAGGAACATCTCAAAAATGGCTATTGCACCTCCCAACTTGCCGAACCTTTTTCCTATCGCCGTTATTCCCCCTTGATTAGTAAAGGAGAACAACCGGAATTGACGGATGAGGGTGTCATGAATGATGGTGAACTTCTTTCATATACTTTGAATACTACGTTTGCTACCTATTTATCACCCCAGAATGGTATAGAACAGGAAAAACAAGGTATTGAATATACCATTGGTCCGATTCATTCAAAGGCACTGCGTTCTTCATTTTACATAAGTGGCGGATATCTGGATGTATGCGAAAAGAATACGGCACTTTCTGCCTTGCATCCCCAGATAGAAGTGAATGGAAAAGCTTACCCTTATGTAGGTATTTACGAAACAGGGCCTTCTGTTGCGAATACTCAAATCTGGCAGCAATTGAATAGCCGGTTTCAGTGTGTTACTCAAATTCCCAGAATCGGTTTGATCACAAGCCTAACGCTTCAGGCGGTGTGGATGGATAAACAACAGCGGGGAATGGAGAGTCGGTTTAATAATCCTGTGTACACGGATAATAATAATCAGAAGTGCTTGAATCCGGTTTATTATATAGATGGAGAGGGAAACCAACATCCTTTCACGCCGGACATGGCGACGGATGAATGTTTTGCTGATTTAGTGATCAGGGCGAATACAACTACCGCTTTTCTGACGGACTCGTATAAACCTTATTTCTTATTGAATCTTCGGGTTACTAAAGAGATAGGACGTTATGTTTCGGTTGCTTTTTGTGCTAATAACCTGCTGCAATCCAATCCGAAACGATATCGGCAGAGCATACAGAAATATGCAGTTGTGAATCCGGATTTATATTATGGTGCGGAAATTAGTATCCGTTTTTAAAGTTAGTATTTGTATTGAACTTAAGATATTGAAAGAGAATGAAATATTATGTATTGTTTTTCTTCGTGTTATTCTTCTGTGCTTGTACCGGGGATGAGAATCGTTCTTCATGTTCAGTGAGTGTCCAACTACTTTATCCTACGGATGAAGTGACCTTGCCTTTCGAAGAGATGGAGGTGGTATTGACAAATAAGGATCAAGGTACGGTTTATACCTCTTCATGTTCTTCTGATGGAGTAGCTCTGTTTAATGTGGAATATGGATATTATACAGTTGCCGTACATTATCAATCTGCTTCCGGAATTATTTTCAGTGGAAGATTGGAATCTTTGTCGTTATTGCCCGAACAGGGTGAAGAAGTGATGAAAGTTCAGTTGCAACTGGCGCGCTCTAAAATAAATGCATTGGTCATTAAAGAGATTTATTATGTGGGCTGTAAAGGAGAGTTGGGAGCAGATTATCAGGCTGACCAATATGTTACACTCTATAATAACTCTGATGAGACTGTATATCTGGATGGATTGTGTTTGGCTTTGGTGGATCCGATGCCGGGTATTGTATCTCCCTGGGTGAAATATACGGATATGAAACGGATTCCGGTTGCTGATATGACCTGGCAATTTCCGGGTAGCGGTAAGGAGTATCCTTTATTGCCCGGAGCGGAAACTACCATTGCAACGAATGCTGTAGATCATACCGGAGGCGAATATCAACATGCCAATTCGGTTGACTTATCTAAAGTTGACTGGGGATTCTGGCATGTAAGCCTGAGCAAACAGAACATAGCACCCGGTGTGAAACCATTAAATCTGCTTTTAAATCTTAACTCGACTGCATGGATGTATTCATTTCCGGTGGTTGGACCCACATTCATGATATTTGGATTTGAAGGCGTTAGTGCAAAGGAATATGTAAATAATCCATTGAACAGGGAAAACAGGCCCCAAGCTTCTAATAGGACTAAATTTTATTTGATGATTCCGAAAGAGTGGGTGATTGATTGTGTGGAGTGTGTGGAAAATGAAGCCAAGCTTGCCAATAAGCGTGTGCCTGATGAACTGAACCATGAACCTGTGTATATTCCGGAAGGAGATTATTCCGGGAAATCGTTGATACGTAAAAGTGCAGCATCAACCAACGGGCGTTTCATTTATCAGGATACGAACAATGCGGCGGAGGACTTTATCGTATCCAAACCGTCTTTGAAAAAATAAGCAAGCAACTATGCGGAGTACATTATTTATTTTATGGCTTCTGTCAGCGATTACCGTATATGCGCAGTCTGATTCATTGCATATCTATTCTATGCAAGAGGTTTATCTGCAGAATAATTGGCTGACAGGAGCTAATCCGGTAGGAATGTCATTCAACCGTTTCCGCTCGTTCTCTGTGGCGGAAGTGGGGTATAGGTTTGAAGATGGAAACTTTGGTAATGTCAGTTTGCCCGCTTCATCCAATAAGTATGCGGTGTTTGGTGAATCCTACCAGACTATAGGTAATGTCTCTTTATATGGAAAAATAGGATATGTGAATAACCGGAAGCAAGAGGTGAATTGGAATGGGATGACCGGTGACTGCTGGCGTGGAATAAATCTCTGTGACTCAGTGAGTGGCGATCAACGTTCGGAACAATACCAACTGTCCGGTGCATTTTCATTACCCGTCTCTTCGCATTGGCTGATTGGTTCGAGGTTTGATTATTTAGTTGACCTGAATGCCAAGGATACAGATCCCCGGAATGAAAACCAGTGGATGGAGTGGAAAATAACTCCCGGAGTTGGTTATGAGTGTGGAAGTCATCGTTTGGGTGCTTCCATATTTTATGGCAATCGTAAAGAAACGGTGGATTATCAGAATATAGGTACTCATACGACATATCCTTTCTTTGTTTCTTATCCGTTAGGGTACTTTAAAACTTTGCCTAAAGGAGAAAATATAAAATGGTATTATTCTGCACAGGAGTTCGGAGGATTCTTACAAGAAGAGGGAGTTTATGGACGCTTCCGGCTATTTCAACAGATAGGAGGGAGCCTTGTCAGACAAAATACAGTAAGTGACCGTATACAAAACAAGAAAGAAGGTGAAACAGATGGCTGGAAACTGGATTATAAAGGTGTAGGTTCATTAGTCTCTGCGTTTAATCGACACGAATGGAGTTGTAAAGTTTTGTTTGACAAGTCGGATAGTTATGATCTTTTGCAGCTGCAGGAAGAGAACATGGGTACATGGCATTCTTCGGGGAAGGTTCTCCGTTCTACTGCCCGTATTACTGAATATGGGTTGACTTATGATTACTATCAACTTTATAATGAGTGGAATAGTCGTTATTCTATCGTTTCGGGAATTGACTTTAAGCAGACAAAAAGTCAATTGCTTTTTTATCCGGCTGAATATTCGCAAACTGTATGCCGTTTTACTACATATTCTACATTTACTAGGAATTTCTTATTATCTAATGCTCGAATTGATTTAACTATTGGGGCAGAGTACGGTAAAGGAGGTGGAACTATGATAGCTGAAAAACAGTTGCAATCAGGACAAAATACGCCCGCAATCAAATTATGGCAGAATATGGATCGATTGGAACAGAAGTACAATTACTTAACAGAGCCTAGATGGGCATTACATTTATCTCTAACTTATACTCATACAGCTTCTTTTAATTGGTTTGCCCGACTGACGGCGGGATATGAAAATGCTTCTAAAAATCTTTTTAATTCAAATAAGGAAAATATTTCTATACAAATAGGATTGTTTTTCTAAATAGATTCCGTAGTTTTGAAGCGACTAACTCAAAAACAACAAAGTTATGGAAAAGAAAGAAAATTTGGATGGCCGGAATTTAGGTCCGGGACCTGTCGGTAGATGGATTATTTACATTGACAAATGTACGGGATGTGGTGAATGTGTGGATGCTTGCAGTTTGGAACTTCTTTACATTGAAAATGAAAAAGTTAAAATGACAGAAGAGAGATACTGTACTGAATGTGAAGATTGTGCTAGTGCTTGTGCATTCAGGGCTATAACCTTTAGATAGTTATACCAAGTGAAGAGTTTCTATCTATTTCTTTTTCTGTTCTTATGCAGTGCTTGTTCTAATTCAGGTAAAAGAGAAGTTTTGGATGAAGAATTGTCAAAGATGCCGATATTATCAGTTTCTTTTGATTCTTTATTATCTGAGGTCAAAAAAATGTCAGATCGGGATAGAATAGCATCTATAATTAAAATATCGTATAGAAACGAAGAAGAGATAGATGGAATACAAAAACAGAAACGACTTTTAATAGAGGTGTTGCCTTTAAGCTCTGGTGGAAATAGAAAGAAAATTTTACTTCAATTAGTTACGATTTATAGTAATTTGGATAGATTTGGAATTTCAGGTGCTTATTTAGAGGGGCTTAAATGGATAGAGATGTTGGAAGCCAATCATTCACTTTCACAGAAGGAAGAATGGCAGGTGAATGAAATGAAAGCATTATTGCTTAACGAACGGGGAAATCAAGAAAAATTTCTTTCTATTTGGTATAAATTATTGAAACAATATCGTGATGCTGATAAGCCAGAAGATATAGGTAAGTGTCTTCTGACTATCGCAAAACATTTTGTGATGTTGGAAGATTACGATAATGCATTGCCATTATATGAAGAGGCTTATCAATTAGCTGTAAAGCATGAACTTGTAGACTTACAAAAATCCTCCGGTATAATGTTGATAAAATATTTATGTGCGACAGGCTATTATTCTGAGTCATTGGAGTATTATAATAAGATTAAGAACAATCAGGAAATAATCTCGAATTCTTCAATGCAGAATGAAGTTGTAAAAAGCTATATGGAGCTTAATAAGCCTGATAGTGCACGTATTTACTTAGCTGCAAGGTTGTTATCAGAAAGAGGCGATAAGATTGTTCTAAACAGTATGATGGCTGAAACCTATATTCCAGAAGGACAGGAAGATTCCGCTTTTGTGTTTTTGGATAGGGCTATGAAATCTTATAAAGAGAAAGCGAAGAACTGTCAAAAACAAGCTAAAGAAGCCATCTTGCCTAATTGTTTTTTATCTCCTTGTTATTTGTTTGCTGATTTATTGTGGAAAAAAGGTAAGATTCAACAAGCAAGTCAATATTATATGATTGTTGAACCTTTAATGAAAGAGAGGGTTAAAACGCCCGTTCGGATGGAGCTCCAAATAAAAGCCCTTACCAATTTTAGTTCTTTCTGCCGTGAAACTAAGCAATATGAAAAAGCTCTTAATTTATTAGCTCGACGAGATTCAGTTCTGCAAATGTATTTGGAATTTAAAGCGAAGAACGATAAAAAGAATTATGCAGAGCGTTTAAAGATTCAGGAATTGAAACACGAATTAAATGAGAGTGAAGATGCCAATAGAGTAAATACACATGTGGCTGCAATCTGTATTTTTCTATTAGTGATTTCTGTAGCAGCCACATTCAAGTCCATATCTATGTACCGTAAGTTGAAGAAACAAGGTGCCGTAAATTATAGACTTCAAGGAATGATTAAGAAATGCGATGAAGGAAATGCGTCTGAATCACATTCTGCATCTATGGATCAATATGAACTCTTATTTTGGCAAGCCTTACATAAAGTTCGTGATGAACAATACTTCCTCAAAAGTGACCTTACAATAGAAATGTTGGCTGATATACTGAATACGAATCGTTCTTATTTATCGGTTAGCATCAATAGATTCTGTGATAAAGGCTTCAGTGTTTGGCTGAATAATTTCCGTATTCAGCATGCCGAACAACTGATGAGAGAAAATCCTTCAATTGCTCTTAAAGATTTACCGGAGCAGTGTGGTTATGCAACCACTGGTACTTTTGTTCGGAACTTTAAGAGGTGTCATAACATGAGTCCAAGTGAATTTATGAATAAACTTCTTATAGAACAAACGTTTCCTAAAGTAGAGAGGACTTCTTCAACTACCCATTGATAAGTTGTTTAGCGATAAAGACTTTACTTTCATTTCTCTTTTTTGATAAGTGTCGGAGTTTTCAGTAAATTGATTATCTTTGAGCACACTAAATGATTCATAACTTAATTATCCTATATCAATGAAAACAACTATTTTATTACCAGTAATCAGTCTTTTCTTATTCCTTGCATCTTGCACGAATCCCAGTGATAAGAAAGTAAATGATCAAACTTCCGAATCCTCCGAAAGTGGTGTAACCTCTACTGATTGGAGATCTCGTTACGATAAACTTGAATCCTCCGATTTGCCCGACAATGTGATTCAACTGATTGGTAAAGAGTGGATGCTTGTAACGGCAGGCGATGAAAGTTCCTATAATACAATGACTGCCAGTTGGGGTGGTATGGGGTACATTTGGGAACGTCCTTCTACTTTTATTTTTATACGCGATACCCGCTATACTTATCAATTCCTCCAACAGCATGAGAGTTTCACCCTCAGCTTCTTTAATGAAAAATATCGCAATGCCCTGCGTATATGCGGTACGATGTCAGGAAGGAATACGGATAAGGTGAAAGAGACCGGACTTACTCCTCTAGAAACTCCTTCAGGATTAATGAGCTTTGAAGAAGCACGAATGATTATTGAGTGCAAAAAAATGTTTGTTCAGGAGTTGGACTATGGCAACCTGGTCGAACCTTATAAATCACAAATCATGGAGGAAGCTTATAAAAACGAACCTTCCAAACATCAAATGTTTATTTCAGAAATCGTCAATATTTGGATTAAGAAATAATATTCAACGAAATTTTGGTCAATTATTCCTTTTCATTGGTAAAAGACCAAAGTGTTTTTAGCCAATTCTTGGAATTCATAGTCTTTTCTGTATATTTGCGCCCGCATTTTCTTAAGTATCACTTATATATAATTGTCCCTATAATCAGAATTTACTAAACTAGGTAGAGTTTATGGAGAAAATAAACGCAGTAATTACAGGAGTCGGAGGATATATACCCGATTATATCCTAACCAATGATGAGATTTCCAAAATGGTCGATACTACCGATGAATGGATTATGGGGCGTATAGGCATAAAGGAAAGACGTATTTTGCATGAAGAGGGACTGGGAACTTCGTATATGGCCCGCAAAGCTGCCAAACAGTTAATGCAACGTACGAATTCTCAACCGGATGAAATTGATCTGGTGATTGTAGCTACTACCACTCCTGACTATCGTTTACCTTCTACAGCCTCCATCTTGTGTGAGCGACTGGGATTGAAACGTGCTTTTGCTTTCGATGTACAAGCAGTTTGCAGCGGTTTCCTGTATGCACTGGAAACGGGAGCAAACTTTATTCGCTCGGGAAACTACAAGAAGATTATTGTGGTAGGGGCTGAGAAAATGTCTTCAATCATAAATTATACGGATCGTGCCACTTGTCCCATTTTCGGTGATGGTGCGGCAGCCTTTATGCTGGAACCTACTACGGAAGATTTAGGTGTAATGGATTCAGTGCTGAGAACAGATGGTAAGGGACTGCCTTTCCTACATATTAAAGCGGGTGGCTCTGTATGTACTCCTTCGTATTATACGCTGGATAATCACATGCATTACATTTATCAGGAAGGGCGTACGGTTTTCAAATATGCCGTGGCCAATATGGCTAATGCTTGTGAAGCTGTCATTGAAAGAAACCATTTAAGTAAAGACGATATTGACTGGGTAATTCCACACCAGGCCAATCAGCGCATTATCACTGCTGTAACGCAACGCTTGGAGATTCCAACCGAGAAAGTGATGGTTAATATCGAGCGTTATGGTAATACGAGTGCTGCCACACTTCCGCTTTGTATCTGGGATTTTGAAGATAAGCTAAAGAAAGGCGATAACCTCATTTTTACAGCATTTGGGGCAGGGTTTGCCTGGGGTGCTATTTATGTAAAGTGGGGATATGATGGAAAAAAGGAGTCATAACATGACAACACATTGTTAACCATACAATAACTTAAAAAACAACCAACGTATGAATCATGAACTATCGATGAGCGCCAATCAACTGGTGGCTGCTCTTCAAAAACCGGCTTCCGAATTTACGAAAGCAGACATTATTTCTTATATCAAGGAGAATGATATTCGCATGGTGAACTTCATGTATCCCGCTGCAGACGGGCGACTGAAAACATTGAATTTTGTCATTAACGATGCAGCTTACCTTGATGCCATACTGACTTGTGGTGAACGTGTAGACGGATCGAGCCTTTTCCCATTTATTGAGGCGGGCAGTAGCGACTTGTATGTAGTGCCGCGTTTTTGCACAGCCTTTATCGATCCTTTTGCTGAAACTACAACACTTTCCATGCTTTGCTCTTACTTCAATAAAGATGGCGAACTTCTGGAAAGCTCACCGGAATATACGTTGCGTAAAGCTTGCAAAGCCTTTACTGATGTAACCGGAATGGAATTTCAGGCTATGGGTGAATTGGAATATTATGTAATATCAGAAGATAGTGGACTGTTCCCTGCCACTGACCAACGTGGCTATCATGAATCTGCTCCTTATGCCAAGTTCAATGACTTCCGTACCGACTGTATGCTGCATATTGCAAAGGCGGGCGGACAGATCAAATACGGGCATTCCGAGGTAGGTAACTTCACGCTTGACGGTAAAATCTATGAGCAGAATGAAATTGAATTTCTGCCAGTACGTGCCGACCTGGCTGCCGATCAGTTGATGATTGCGAAATGGGTTATCCGTAATCTGGCCTATCAATACGGGTATGACATTACGTTTGCTCCGAAAATTACAGCTGGAAAGGCCGGTTCAGGATTGCATATCCATATGCGTATTATGAAAGACGGTCAAAACCAGATGTTGAAAGACGGTGTACTTTCTGAAACTGCCCGTAAGGCTATTGCGGGAATGATGGAGCTTGCATCTTCCATTACAGCTTTTGGTAATACGAATCCTACTTCTTATTTCCGTTTGGTGCCGCATCAGGAAGCTCCGACAAATATTTGTTGGGGTGACCGTAACCGTTCCGTATTGGTACGTGTTCCGCTTGGATGGTCGGCAAAGACAGATATGTGTATGCTGGCTAATCCGTTGGAAGCTCCCAGCCACTATGATACAACACAGAAACAAACTGTGGAAATGCGCTCTCCGGACGGTTCTGCCGATTTGTACCAACTGATAGCCGGATTGGCCGTAGCATGTCGTCATGGTTTTGAAATTGAAAATGCTTTGGAGATTGCAGAAAAGACCTATGTGAATGTGAATATTCATAAGAAGGAAAATGAGGATAAGCTGAAACAATTGGCTCAACTCCCTGATAGCTGTGCCGCTTCTGCCGATTGCCTGGAAAAACAGCGTGCTACTTTCGAACAGTATCATGTATTTAGTTCTGCAATGGTCGATGGAATTATCAGTAAATTGCATTCCTATGAAGATCGTACTTTACGTAGTGAAGTACGTGACAATCAGGAGGAAATGCTGAAACTGGTTAATAAGTATTTCCATTGCGGATAAAGCATAATTTGTAGATAAAGAGTCAGGGTAGTGTCTTATTCTTGTTTTCTGATGTTGCAAAGGTAGGCGGTTCCGTTGGGGTGGGGGATAACGATATTACATGTATAGTTTGCAATTATTCCCGATTTCAGTGAATCGCTGCTTTTTCATGAAAGAATAGTGGTTCAGGTAAAACAATATCCCTAAAAGGGTTTGCTTTTCCAGTTGATTTTAATAGATTTGTTGTTTACTCAATAAATTGATTATAAAACAGAGCTTTATGACATCAAATGTGAAATCTTTAGTCTATAAGATGAATATAGTGGTTGACTGTAAAGATGCAGGAGTTTTAGCAGAGTTTTACAGTAAACTGCTGGGGTGGGAGCTGACACATCAGCGTGCGAATGGTTGGGCGGCTATCACTTCTCCATCCGGTATGGTGATGGCGTTTCAGGAGATTGAAGAGTACCAGCCACCTGTATGGCCTTGGAAAGAAGGTAAGCAGGGACAAATGCTTCATCTTGATTTCTATGTGGAAAATTTGGAGGAGGCTGTGGCTTATGCCATTCAGTTGGGAGCCCGGCAGGCGGATGAGCAGTACTTCAGGACTTCACGAACGATGTTTGATCCGGCAGGACATCCTTTCTGTCTTGATACGGAAGAGGCTGAATAAATACACAAAACAATTACTGAACCATAAAGAATACACCATGTCCGAAATTGCGAACTATTTCCTTTATAGAAATGCCGAAGGCGAAACCGGATTATCCGCTAACAGTATTGACGATCTGAATCTGGATGACCTGTTTGCTGAAATTGATTATTGTCATTCCAGTATAGGCAGGCAGTATTTGTATTATCTTCTGCTATCGGATAAAACCTCCGGCATGGAAAAGCAGGAAGCACTTCTGTCTTCATTGGCAACTCATACAGAATTGCGTACTCTTTTAAGCAATGCACTGAAGGAACTGGATAAACCGGATGCTTATTCCATCGTATCCATTCTGGAAAATGATAATACAGGGATTGGTGCCAAGGAGATGGTTCTTATTAATATCTGCCGGTTTCTGCCTTTGCTGTTTCTGTCTCTGATGCTGCTCACTCATTCGGGAGTGTTTCTTACTTTATTTGTCTTTTCATTTGTGGCGAATGCAGTGTTGCACTATCGTAATAAGGCGAAAATCCAGAGATACTTTTTCTCCATACCTCAGCTTCTGAAGATGATAAGACAGGCGGGAAAGCTGGCACAGAACAAGGAGTTTGTCTCTGTAGATCCTTCTATCACGAATGACCTGAAGGATGTAGAGGGGCTGAAAAAGTATATCTCTTATTTCCGTTTCAACCTCAGTCTGGATAATGACATGGCTATTATGTTTTATATGGTAGCGGAATTAATCCGGGTATTCTTTCTCCACGAAGCGTATGCGGTAGGCAGAACTTTTCATCTGTTGAAGGAGAAGGCGACGGCTATCCACCATGTTTACCGCTTCATAGGTTTTTTGGATTCTATTTTGTCTGTTGCCATCTTGAGGGAGAAGCTACCTTATTACTGTCTGCCGGGAGATAACAGGGCAGGGGAGCGACTGCGTGCACAGGCTGTGTATCATCCTCTGATAGAAAACTGTATTCCGAACGATATGGTACTGCATGAGAAATCGGCATTGATAACCGGTTCGAATATGGCAGGTAAGACCTGTTTCATGCGTACGATAGGAGTGAATCTGTTGGCAGCGAAAACACTTCATACTTGTTTCGCAGAAGTCTTTGAGATAAATACCGGAATTTCTCTTCTATCTTCCATTCACCAGGGAGATAACTTGATGGAGAATAAGAGTTACTTTATGCAGGAAGTGACGACTATCAAGGATTTCGTAGATGAAAGCGGTCATGGGAACCATCTCTTCTTGCTCGATGAATTGTTCAGAGGGACCAATACTAAGGAACGGATAGCGATTTCGAAAGCTGTACTTTCCTGGCTGGTGAAAAGTGATAATCTGGTATTTGTATCTACGCACGATCTGGAACTGGCCGATATGCTGGAAGATGAATACGAATTATACTATTTCAGCGAGTCGGTGAAAGGTGGTATCCTGTCATTTGATTACAAGCTGAAACGCGGAGTAGCGACCGAGCATAATGCAATTAAGATATTGGAGATCTGCGATTATCCGGATTCGTTGGTGAGTGAGGCCCATTCAATCACAAGTATATAATGAAAAACAGAGAGAGTGTAGGTATGATACCCCGCCTCCCTCTGTTTTTGCGATAATGAGCAGATTGATTACTTCTTAGCTTCATCAGCCATTGAGTGAACTTTGCCTTTGATGTCATTGGCCTTTTCAGCAATAACAGATGTTTCATTGGCTACTCTGTCAGCGACTTTTTCTCCGGCATACAATGCCTTTTCTTTAGCAGATTCAATCAGGCATTCGGTATGTTCTTCAATTCTGTGCAGGGCATCGAATACTTCTGCTTTCATTTTTTTTGCTCTTGCACTGCGGGCAAAGCCATAAGCCAGTGCTCCAAAGATTGAACCTATTCCAAGGCCAATCAAAAAGTGAGAATCTTTACATGTCATAATTAAACAGGTTTAATGGTTAAAAACTAAATTAATGTTCTATTTTGGTCAGAGAACAGAGTGCACAAGGCATTAGTTCAACGGGTAGGGAAAGAATTACTACTATTTCACAATTAATGAGAACCAGCGGTTGAGTTAACTCATTCTTGTAGGGTTATGAATTAATTCACCACAGAGTTTAATCAATTTGAAATCAAAAAAATAGAACTCCGTGAGACTCTGTGTTACTCTGTGGTGAAAACTCATTTCTGTATCGGTTATGAGGTAAAGTGATCATTCATTTTCTATCCGCAGATGACACGGATGAAAAATAATATACCGAATGGAGCTTATCACTTATCACTAAACCCTAATCATTTTTATTCCTTCTCCGTTATATGTCAAATTCAATACCCGATTCGTATAATTTATAAATATTCTCTTGCCGGATTCCTTTAGCTTTATCTTTGGCGCTCATAAACATTACTACTGCACGTACGTTCTGTTGTACAAGCAGTTTTTAAAATCATGTAATTAAAATCAATGCTTTATGAATGTAGAAAGAAAAAATGCGAAAGATGACTTACGGCTCTACATGCCGGAAGTTATCGGGATGCTGAAGCGGGAAGGAAAGTTTCCGGCAATGCATGTTTATGCCTGCACGCTGCGTTCCTATGAGAAGTTTTGTGCAGAGGAAAGATATCCGAAAAATGCCACTGCTTCCCTGTCCATGCAGGAGATTTTTACCCCTGAGAGGCTGAAAGAGTATGAGGACTGGCTGGCTGGACAACAGTCCAGTCCGAACACGATCTCCACTTACATGCGTACGTTGCAGGCGGTATACAATCGCTGGATGTCACCGGGCATAGAGGGGTACAATCCGGTACTGTTCAAGGATGTTTATACGAAAGTGGAGTCGCGTACCAAGCGGGCGCTGACGGCAGAACAGATGGAGCAACTCAGGAATACGGACTTTAGTGTGCTGACACTGCGTCAACAGCAAGTGCTTACCTACTTCCTGCTGATGTTCATGTTGCGCGGTATGCCGTTCATTGACCTGGCACACTTACGGAAGTCGGATTTGAGAAATAGGCGCATCACTTACCATCGGCACAAGACGGGGAAACTGATGGTGGTGGATGTGCCGCCCGATGCGATGAGGCTGTTGCAGAAATACAGGGACAAGACGGATTCGGAGTATCTGTTCCCGTTGCTACATGGAGGCCTGTTCATGGAGGAACATCACCACCGTTATCAAGAAACATTACGGCATTTCAACCGGGAGTTGGTGCGGTTGATGAAGCAGTTATTGCCCGGTGTTTCCGTAAGTTCGTACACCGCACGCCATACATGGGCTACACTTGCTTATCATAGTGGTGTACCTGTGGGACTGATAAGCCAGTCGTTGGGGCACTCGTCCATTCGGGTGACGATGACTTATCTGAAACCGTTTGATGCGGAGGTGATAGATAGAATAAACAGGCAAGTGATTTCCTTGGTGAAGAAAAGTAAAAAGAAGAAAGATGGCAGATTTAATATGCTGTATGGCACTTCGTTGAGGTGAAATTACTTGCATAGTAACGGCAAATAGCAGCTACAAAGTTGCGCCTTTTTTGATAGAAAAGCAAACAAACCCTAACAAAATATGAATAAATCTTATATCGGACAGCAAAAACAATATTAAAATTAATCCCTGATACATACAGTTTCCGATTTTTTACCCTAGTAGGCAAAAGGAATTGTGTTTCCGCTTTTATCCTATGAAAGTGGAATGCTTCTTTACGTACCTTATTATCAGGAAAACTTCTTTTTACCATAAAATGATGCCGTCCGAAAACGCCTTTCCGGCCTGCATCAAATGGTAGTTTGCCGTTACTATGCAAGTAATTCCAACAAACGCATTAATTATACTGTTTATGAAGAATATAGAACTTCCTATCAAAAGAGGAGACCGTGTGTGGGTGAAGGTATACAATGAGCGAGATGGTTCATTTACCTTGCGCAAGGCGGAGATTATATCTATATTGCAAATGTATGTTTCCGGGGCAGACGTACCGTATGTGGCATTGCGTTATCTGGATGACCGCAGCTATGGATGTATTCCTTATGAACAAGTCACCGAAGTATGCGACGAGTCTTTTTCTGAATAATGACACTGTAGTTTTGTTGATACTAATAGCCCGGCTTTCTTCATCCGCCAGTATCGTCTGACAAAGAAGAAAAGCAGGGCATTCTTTTATAACCAACCCGAAAACTTTCTGATATACCAGTTCTTTACCAATAGAGTCAGCACGCAATAGGAGAGCAGAATACCCACCAGCCACGGAAAGTAACTCAATGGAAGCGTTTGTGAACCTTAGGGCAAGTGTGTCTTTCAGGATTTCCCGTTTGGCATATCCATAACCGTCATAAGCAGCAGCGGTAACCCGGAGTTTCTCTTTTCTTACTCTTTTAATAAAGGCAACTGGTTCAGCATATTTCTGATTTTAATAGCGATACGTGGCATTGGTTCGGCTATGGTCAATCCTACCAAGTCATATTCGGAAGCAATGTCGTTAATCACGCGGACTACTTCCTCGGTCTTCATACCATCCGGTTCTACGCCGACGCCTGCTATCATGTCGGCAGGATCTATCACGTCCAGGTCAAAGTGGATGACAACCTTGGAAGCTCCGGTACTTTTCAGCCATTCCATAATGGCGGAACTGTTGTCCGCTGTTTCTTTCGGTGCCAGACCTTTTATGCCTAGTTCCTTTTGCCGTTCCTGCATGCCTTTGTCCCATCATGAACACAGTCCAACGATTAATACTTTGGAAGCGTCAAACTTACCGGGCAGTAAGTTCATAATCTCTTCGTCACCCATTCCCAAGCAGATACCGGAACTTCCACGGTTTTCTGATTGCTGTCCGGAGCCAGCAGGTTCAGTAACTGGGCACCTAAATAATAACCTCTGGAAGAGTCTTCTGCCGGAATATCCGGCATCCAGTGATCTACAATTCCGCCTTGCCATTGCGGATAAATCAGGCGGAGAGGAGTGGTTTCTTTCTTCATATCTTTACTTTTTACGGGTTGTCGTTTTAGTCGAATAGCACCTTCCAGTTTTCATCCTGATAGGCGGCGAAACACATGGCTAACTGTTCTTTGCTGTTCTTTTCTTCGGCTAATTCCGGTATCTCATCCATAGAAAAATATCTGCTTTCAGTTGTTTCTATGTTGCTTTGAAAACTCCCGCCTGTAACTTCGCAAAGAACAAAGGCTTTGCAGACATTGTATGCATAAGGAGGCACGTTGTGCAGGTTTCTATCCTGCAAAGCAATCAGGCGTACGGCCTTTACATCCAGTCCGGCTTCTTCTTTAACTTCTTTCTCTGTATTGGTTTTGATGCTTTGGTTGACGTCTACCCAGCCACCGGGCATAGACCATACACCGGCTTTTTCCTTTACCAGGAGTATTTTCCCGTCTTTAAAGATGGCGGCACGGGTATCCAGTTTAGGTGTTTGGAAACCGGTTTCATTGCAGAATAATTCTTTTACCTTCTCTACCGGCAGATCGCTTTGATGGCTCATGATCTCTGCCGATATTTCCCGGATACGTTCAAAACGCTCGATGTCGAAGGGATCGCGGGAGTAGATCAGTCCTGCCTGACCTATGAATTGTAATTCCTTGGCCCATTCGAGCCAGTGGGGATCAGTGTTCTTGTTCATTGGATATCTGAGTTTAAAGTATCATATACAATTTGGGATATACTGGCGATGATAGCTGCATTATCTGCATCGGTTTCCTGCGACTCCATGACGAAGACAGCTATATAATATTTCTGTCCGTTGGGCAGGATAACAAAGCCTGCATCATTATCAGCGATCTTTATCCCTTCCGGAGTCCGGTCGGAAGAACCTGTCTTATGACCTACGATTACGTCAGCGGGTAACTGGCCTTTCAGCTTATCTTTGCCGGTAGAAGTTTCCTGCATGATTGCTTGAAGGAAGTCTTTGTATTGAGTTCCAAATAAGGGTTGCTTGTCGGCTATATTCAATAATCTGACTACTTCTTCCGGAGTACTCCAGTTCAGATAAGCATCTCCGGAGGTATGCATGAGGGTTTCTGTTGCCGCAAGATTACAATCTTTTATTCCTAATGATTTCACATACTCATTTACTTGCTCTATACCGCCGACATATTCTATAAGGATATCACATGTATTGTTATCGCTTTTCGAAATGGTGTATTTTAGCAACTCTCCGAGAGAAATTGTAATATTCTGATCGGGAAATTTATCTCTTAACGGACTGTATGTGTTGGGCGTCAGTTGAGAAGACTTCACTTCAATAAGACTATCTAAAGCAATATGCCCTTTATCCATCTTATCCAGAACAGCCAGTCCCACATGAAACTTGAAGATGCTTAACAGGGGGAAATGGATTTGGTTATTATAAACGGCTACAGTCTCATCATTGGCGAGTACGGCAACGCCTACCGTAGCTTTCTTATCTTTCAGAAGGGAATCTATTTGTTGTTCTATCTTCTGTTTCGGGGTGCGGTTGGTGGTATTGCATGCACTGAACAAGATTGCCAGCGCTATACAGCTTAAAAAGAATTTTGCTTTCATAAATGTACTTTAGTAAGTTAATATTAATCCCGGTTTTACTTCTTTTATCATAACAAGTGCAATTCTTTAGCAATCCGGCAAGCTTCAATAGAATTGTTTACCTGAAGTTTCTCCAGGATATTTTGCCGGTGCCGGTTTACGGTGTTTATACTAATGGATAATGTCTGGGCAATGTCCTTACTCATTTTTCCCTTATTTATCAATTGCAGGATTTCTTTTTCCCGCTCTGACAACAGGTCGTTGCAATTCTGCTTTTCCAGTTCGAGGGTTTGCCCGTCTGCCGAGTTAAGAATGGTGCAACTTAACGATGTATTCATTGAAAAGTTGTAAAGGCATAAGGATAACCATACACTTCCGTTTGAGTGGCTCGCTATATAAAACATCCTGTGCAAGATGTGTACATACCTGCCTGAATGATCGCGCATGCGCATATTGTGTATAAGGTAGTAGTCCGGACGTTTCTTTTCCGGAACACTTTTCAGAAAGTGGAAGAAGCGGAGTTCTTGCAAATGCTTTTCCAGTAAATCGTCCGGGTGCATCAGGCCGAATATTTCTTCTTCCCATATTGAATGAACTGTCTTGCAGGTGTCCCGTTCTGCCAGTCCCAGTTTCTCGGCTACTCCGCCGTAATAAATATAACTAATATTGGCTTTCATATCGCTCAACACCGCTATGGCATTTTCGGTTTGTGCATATATGGAAGCTATATGTTTGCACTCATTCAGGCGTTCCGTCTGTTTCTGTTCTTCGGTGAACGCTTGTTTCAGTAGCTCTTTTTTCAGTTTATTTACGATGTCCATACGGTATGGAGATGGAAAAATGGTTATTAATCAGTATTGCCGACTTATCTGTAAGCCTTTACCTTTGCAAAGGTAATGAAAACTAATGGTTATTTATTTAGGTGCAATAAATTATGGAGAGTGAAAAAGCAAAAGCGAAAGCCGGGAAATTGTATGATGCCAATAATGATATAGAGCTTGTGTCGGAGAGGGAAGCTTGCAAAGAAGTATGTTATGAACTGAATAGCTTGCGCCCTTCACAGAAGAAGGAACGGGAGAGCATTATCCGCCGACTGTTTGGTAAGACCGGAAAATCTTTCCTGATAGAACAGCCGTTTTATTGTGATTACGGATATAATATCGAAATAGGGGAGAACTTTTACTCAAATGTGAATTGCGTTATTCTGGATGGCGCGAAGGTGACATTCGGTGATAACGTGTTTGTGGCGCCGAACTGCGGTTTCTATACGGCCGGTCATGCGCTGGATGCGGAACAAAGAACCCGGGGGCTTGAATATGCTTATCCCATTACGGTGGGGAATAATGTGTGGATTGGTGCGCAGGTATGTGTGCTGCCGGGAGTGACAATCGGTGATAATACGATTATCGGTGCAGGAAGCGTCGTCACCAAGAGCATTCCTGCCAATGTGCTGGCGGTTGGAAATCCTTGCCGGGTGGTTCGTCAGATATAAGAATAACGATTAATTAAAATAACACGGAAAATGAAGAAATTACTTTTTGGCCTGTTGATGGCTATTGTGGCGCAAACTTCTTTTGCGCAGACGTTAGAGAAAATGCAATGGTTTAATGAACCCGAACAGTGGGAGATAAAAGATAAAACCCTTTCGATGTTTGTCACTCCGCAAAGCGATTACTGGCGCATCTCCCATTATGGTTTTACGGTAGATGACGCTCCTTTCTATTATTTGGTTTATGGTGGCGAGTTCGAGGCGAAGGTGAAGATAACAGGTGATTATAAAGAGCGTTTCGACCAGGCGGGACTAATGCTCCGCATCGACCATGAGAACTATATCAAAGCAGGTATAGAGTTTGTGGACGGAAAGTTTAATCTGAGTACAGTAGTCACCCATAAGACAAGTGATTGGAGTGTGATTACTCTGGATAAGCCGGTTCCATATATCTGGATTAAGGCAGTCCGTCGTCTGGATGCGGTTGAAATCTTCTATTCCTTTGATGATAAGATGTATATAATGATGCGCAATGCATGGTTACAAGACAATATTCCCGTTAAGGTGGGGTTGATGGCAGCCTGCCCGGACGGAGACGGATTTAAGGTTAAGTTTGAGAATTTTAAGGTGAAGCATCTGCCTGATATGCGCAGGGTGGATTGGTTGAAGAAGCATGCGGAATAACACGTTGTGTTTATGTCACTTCAGGTAATAGAGCATAGAGTGGCTGTCCGGTCAGGAACAGCTACTCTTTGTGTTTTCTGATGGTATACTCCTTTCAACACCTTCATTTGGCCAAATCCTCCCACATTTTATCAGACTCTTTCTCTATATCCATATCTGCGGGAAGCTCTCCTATCACCATATCCTGCACTTCTTTGGAAATAGGGCGTGTATGTCTGGGCTTGCTTTTAACCGCAGGACCGTTTATGGTCAATAGATCGCCAAGCTTTTTCTTTACTTCCGCTAACAATGAGGCGTTATCAATATTCAGTATGGCGTGTGCCAGGCGAGCTTTATCGGCTTCAAGTTCTAATGTTGTCATAATTCTACCTCCTTATTGTTTAGTATGATGCTACTTCTGCAAAGGTAACAATGTTTTTGGAAAAAGGTTATGCTGTGCGATTGAAATCGTACTTCATTAGCTATAATAAACATATTACATGAAGTTCATATAATATGTGAAATTTGAGCTATATGAGTATGTATTTGATTGAATTCATCTATACCCGGATGAAGAGACACGACCTATGAATTCCTGTATCACCTTTGCAACCCGGTTGCACTCCCCATCCCTTACCTTTGTACCGGACAAAATAATAAGATTAAGATTATGGAAACAAAATGTCAGTGTTGTTGTGCACATACACATACTTCTCCGCAGAGCAAAGAGAAAGAGCAATCTATAATCCGTAAGATAGGAGCTCCGGTGCTATCAGGTATATTCCTTATCACGGGTATCATCTTCCAGCATCAGGAATGGGTAGGATTCAGCCAGCCGGTGGTTGAATTCTGCTGGTTCCTCTTGGGCTTCCTGCCCGTGGGACTTCCCGTGATGCGCGAAGCCTGGGAGGGTATCTTGCGGAAAGACTGGTTCAATGAATTCTCCCTGATGGCTTTAGCCTCCCTCGGAGCATTCTATATCGGAGAATATCCGGAAGCGCTTGCCGTGATGCTACTCTATACTCTGGGAGAGATGTTGCAGGATAAAGCCGTGAACCAGGCTACCCGCAATATCCGCGGCCTGCTCGATGTGCGCCCCGAACGGGTGGATGTATATCGTGAAAACACGCTCCGCACAGTCTCTCCCCGCGACGTTAATGTGGGAGAAACCATTGAAGTAAAACCCGGCGAGCGTGTCCCTCTGGACGGAACTCTGCAAAACCCGCAGACCGTTTTCGATACTTCGGCGCTGACCGGAGAGAGCATGCCCCGCAATGTATCCGCAGGTGGTGATGTCCTTGCCGGTATGATTGTCAGTGGACAGGCGGTGCGCATACTAGTGACGAAACCTTACGACCACAGCACGCTGGCACGCATCCTTAACCTTGTGCAGGACGCAGCAGAGCGGAAAGCGCCTGCCGAACTATTCATCCGGCGGTTCGCCCGCATCTATACACCGATAGTCGTGCTTCTGGCTGTCCTGATAGTAGCCCTTCCCGCACTTGTTGCGGCGGTGCATCCGGGCTTCGACTATGTGTTCAACGATTGGCTCTATCGTGGCCTGGTATTTCTCGTAATATCCTGCCCGTGCGCACTGATTATAAGTATCCCGTTGGGCTATTTCGGAGGAATAGGGGCGGCGTCCCGCATGGGTATCCTGTTTAAGGGAAGCAATTATCTGGATGCCATTACCCGCGTAAATGCCATCGTCTTCGACAAAACAGGCACGCTGACCACCGGCAGTTTCCGTGTGACGTCCATGCAGGCGGCAGGGCTTACGGAAGATGAATTGCTGCGCTTGGTGCTGTCTGTAGAGAAAAAAAGTACCCATCCTGTGGCACAAGCCGTTGTCCGCTTCGCAGCCGAACGGGGTGTAGAACCTCTGGAAGTAACTACATTGAATGAACTGGCAGGTTATGGTCTGGAAGCCGAAGTAGGCCCCCGCAAAGTCCTTGTCGGCAACATCCGCCTGTTGAAGGACCGCAAGATACCTGTACCCGAAGAACTTACGGACTGTGTGGCCACTGTCGTTGTCTGTGCCATCGACGGGCAGTATGCCGGTTGCCTGCTGCTTTCGGACACTTTGAAGGAGGATGCCATGGATGCTATAAAAAAAATAAAGGCTTTAAAAATAGATAATATTCAAATGTTATCCGGTGATAAACAAGAGATTGTTGATATCTTTGCTGCAGAATTGGGAATTGACAAGGCTTACGGTGACCTGCTTCCCGAGGATAAAGCCGTCCATCTGGAACAGCTCAATTCTGCTCCGGACGTGTCCGTAGCCTTTGTGGGCGATGGTATGAATGACGCTCCCGTACTGGCTCTCAGTGATGTGGGGATTGCGATGGGAGGGCTGGGTTCGGATGCCGCTATCGAAAGTGCAGATGTAGTTATCCAGACCGACCAACCGTCGCGGGTGGCGACAGCCATTTCCATCGGACGGGCCACAAGACGGATTGTGATGCAAAATATTATCGGTGCCATCACCGTGAAAATATTGGTTCTGATTGCGGGTGCCTTTGGCTTTGCCACGCTATGGGCGGCGGTGTTTGCCGATGTCGGGGTGGCTTTGCTGGTTGTTCTTAATTCGGTTCGCATATTAGGCAAGAAGTTCTGAGTAGTATGAAAGACGTATATCTACATAAATTGTCCCTTCGGGATATCAAACCTACAGCGATGAGGCTGTTGATTCTCCGCACCATGATGGAGATGAAGCGAGCTGTGTCTATGGCAGATTTGGAAGATAAACTCGATACGGTTGATAAATCCACTATTTTCCGGACACTGACCCTGTTTCTTTCCCATCACCTGATACATGGTGTGGACGACGGAAGCGGTTCATTGAAGTATGCCGTTTGCGAAGACTGCTGTATGTGTACGGTGGAAGACCAGCACATGCACTTCTATTGCGAGCGTTGCCATAAAACCTATTGCATCCGGAGTGTGCACGCCCCGTCAGTCTCGCTTCCGGAGGGATTCATGCAGACGGGAATTAATTATGTAATCAAGGGGATTTGCGCCGACTGCGCAGTCCATAAGAAAATAGACACAGACGATTGAGCGTATGAGACATTTCTATATATGTCTCCTCTTGTTAGGCTTTCTGTCAGCATCTGCCTTGGCAAGCGGAGATAAAGAAACAAAGGATATATATACGGAACAGTATATCACGGACATCTATATGGATGAACCGGAACGCGCGTTGCAACTGCTGGATGAAGCTGAAACAAAGCAAGCGTTGCCCATATACATGGTGGATGATTTGCGTAGCATGGTCTACTCATACCTGTATCAGGATAAATCGGCATTCCACTATGCCCGCCGGGCCTATGTGCACGATTCTATCTCCGGGAACAACCCTGATCATGTGTTGAAGATGACCATAATCCTTGCCGACCTCTCCCATACCCTGAGTGACTATAAAGAAAGCAACCGTTATGCGGTTGAAGGACTGGAACTGGCACGCAGGCTCGACGACCCGCAGTCAGAATGCAAGTTACTCTTCTGTATGGGCGAGAACAAATGGATGCTGTCATTGAAAGAGGAAGGGTATGAGCTTTTCGACAAGGCAATTGCCCTGTTGGATGGCAGGAAAGATAAACTGAGCAAGTCGATGCTCTCCTACTTCTATGGGGTAAAGATGGGATACCTGATTAATGATAACCGGCTGAAAGATGCCTTGCAGGTAGGTTTGCAGCGTGAGAAACTGTTGGACGGGATGAAAGGCAATCCGGAAGTGCGTGAGGCTTTCCTCGACCAGCAATACGGATATGTCTATTCCAAATTGTCCCGCATCTGCCATTTGCTGGGAGATGTGGAACGTGGGAAAGAGTACCATAAAAAATACCAGTCTACCCATGTCTATAACACTCCTGCCGGTAAGCGCGATGCCACCCCTTATCTGTTTGTCACCAAACAATATCAGGCTGTAATAGACCATTGCCGCGACTTCAAGGAGCTGATGCGTCAGCAAGATACCTTGAATACCCAGTACGTCGGTGTTCTGCAACGGGAGATAGACGCCTATCTTGCCCTGAAAGACTATGAGAAAGTCGCCGCGTTGCGTGCTTCCATCCTGTCCATAACGGACAGCATCTACCGGCGTGATAAAACCAATGCCGCACTGGAACTGGATAACCTTTACGAAGTGAACGAGAAGGAAGCCCGCATTGCGGAACAGGCTTTCCAACTAACCATACGCACCATTACATTAGTCTTCATCTTCTGTGTTTCCTTGTTATCACTGTTCTTCCTGTGGCGCATGTGGCTGCAAAACCGCAAAATCAAGTGTAAGAACCAAGTGCTGGTGCAGCGCATCAACGAGCAGATGTCCATGCAGACGGAGATGAACCGCTTGCAGGCTGATGCTGAGAGAATGTCAGAAGGCCAGCCTTTCCCGGAAACCGGGCAGACAGAACCGGAAGCATCCGATGGTAACGAAGAGGAAGCCCAGATGAATAAGATGATTTTCGGCAAACTGGATTATATTATCAAACGGGATAACCTGTATCTGTCCGCCGACATATCGAGAGAAGAACTTGCCCGGATGGTCAAGATGAACAATACCCGTTTTGCCCGGATGATAAAAGAGAATACGGATACCAATTTGAACGGATATCTCAATGACCTCCGCTTGAATTATGCCATGCATTTATTGAAGGAACATCCTGAATATACATTACGTGCCATTGCCGAAGCGTCAGGCATCAATAGTATGCCTACTTTCCACCAATTGTTCAAGGCAAGGACGGGAATGACTCCTTCCGAATTTAAGAATGCAGAGAAGGAATTGAAAAAATAATATTCTGTATATCAGTGATATATTACTTTTTTTAATATACTTGAGGACAATTCTTTATATGTATGACAAACTGTATATCAGTTATTTTTGCGATATTTTATTCCTTTGCAAAATAATAACGACAAAAAATCTGTATATACAATGTCTATATTGTGTCTAGCCATTCAAATTGTTTTTGTTGTTTCAATTGTAGCGGCAGTCTATTATTTCCGATTGTATAAACTTCATGGCATATCAGTAAAAGAGTGGGAAGAAATGAGGGAAGACAATTTCCTGATGCGGGAGTTGCTGGATAATCTTCCGATTCCGACTACGGTGAAGGACATCAAGGATAACTGTAACTATCTCTTTTGGAACAAGAAATCTGAAGATTTATATAGTGTCTCTCAGGACGACCTGATCGGGAAAAATGCAAGTGTTCTGCCTCCCGAAATTTGTTCTGCCTTTCAACAGACAGACCGGGAAACGATACGTTCCGGCCAATCAAACACCTTTCAGCATCTGATATTGGCTGATGGGTGCGGGCATGTATTGAATATGTATAAGCAGTTGTTGTACTACAAGGGCGAGCCCCGCTGGCTGATTAGTGCGGCCGTGGACGTTACGGAAGCAACAGAAAAGCGGTGCCAGTTGGAACAATTGGATATTCAGCATCGCTTGTTGCTGAAAGCCACCGGTATGAAACTTTGGACATGGGATTTGCGGCGTAAAGAGATCACCTGGAAAAGAGACAATGAAGGTGCAACGGATAGAATAGTTGATGCTGACGAACATCTGCTGCTTATCCTGCCGGAATGCAGGGAGAACATCTATAGGGCATTGGACAGGCTGAAACGAAAGGAAACGGACTTTTTTGATGAGGAATTTCAGCTTCGGAATGAAGACGGTACTCTTTCGTGGAGAGAAATTTACGGCGCCGTATATCAGTATGATGAAAACGGCGAACCGGTTGTCCTGGTGGGGGGAACTCTGATGATTGATAAAAGAAAGGCATTGGAGCAGGACTTACGGGAAGCGAAAGAGAAAGCGGAAGAAGCCAACAGGTTGAAGTCTGCCTTTCTTGCCAATATGAGTCACGAGATACGTACTCCGTTGAATTCTATTGTCGGTTTTTCAAGTATACTGACTATGACGGAGGATATGGAGGAGAAAAAGGAATATAACCAGTTGATACAGCATAACAATACCCTCTTGTTGAAGGTGGTGGATGATGTTCTGGAGCTTTCGAAGTTGGAGGCAGGAGACTTTAAACTGTATCCTGCGTGGTTCTGTTTGTCGGACCTCGTTGTGGAAAGTGCCGCCGAGTGCAGGATGAAGGCCGATGGAAAGCTGGATGTCCGTGTGGATAAACCGGAGCAGGATTATATGGTGGAACTTGACGCTCAGTATGTCAAACGGATACTGAGCAACTTCCTGTCGAACGCTCTGAAAAACACCCAAAGCGGTCATATCGATATAGCGTACAGCATGGTAGATGGGGGTGTCAAGATTAGTGTGAAAGATACAGGCTGCGGTATTCCGCAGGATAAACTTCCAGTGGTTTTCGACCGTTTCGAGAAAGTGGACTCTTTTGCGCAAGGAGTTGGGTTAGGGTTGCCCATTTGTAAGTCTATAGCAGAGAGCATGGGCGGAACCATTGGGGTGACTTCGGAAGTGGGTGCAGGCACTGCGTTTTGGGTTACATTGCCTTGTGCTACGGCACCCACTCCTCAATTACACAATGAGGCGTTAGTCGACAACCTCTATTCCTAATCCCGTCAGCAGTCCTTCCAGCCCGTAGCGGGAGAACCGGGCTTTCTTCAGGCGGTTGGCGGCAGGGTTCAGGGCATAGTTGCGGGCGGTGCTGAAATCGGCTTTTTCTAGGTTGGTGTGGTGGAAGGAGGCGTAGCAGAGGTCGCACTCGGTGAACTTGGCTTCGGGGAGTTGTGTCTCCATGAAGTCGGCATTTTGCAGGTCGCAGCGTGTGAAGCGGGTACCTTTCAGCTTCATTTCGGTGAAGAGGGCATAGGAGAGGAGGCAGTTGCGGAACTCTACGGACAGGCCGAAGCGGTTGCTGAGGGTGAAGTTGATGCCTGTCATCTTGCAGTCGGTGAAGAGGACGTCCAGCCAGGAGGTGTTGCTGGCTTTCACCAGTGACAGGTTGCATTCTTTGAAGGTGCATCTCTCAAAGATAACTCTGCCGATGCTTTGGCCGGAGAAGTTGCATTTGTCGAAGGTACATTCGTAGTAGTTGGGTTCCAGTTCGTCGATGGTGAAATCGGCTTTTTCGATGGTTTGGTTTTCCATATGGTGGGGTTGGGGGATTGTCTTGTTTGATTTCTGTAAAGGGATTATTTCTTGCCATTGCCCGCTATTTCGTCTAAGTCTATCCATTCCAGATGTGGGTCGATGAGGGTTCGTTGGATTACTTGGCCATTTTGCTGACGGCTATATTCGGGGATAAAGCATACCTTTACATCAGTGATTTGCTGCGAACTTACTTCTTCGGGCGTGTCTACGCCCTGGCTCGATGACTGACAGGAGAGGTAGAATGTTCCTACGCCTTTCAGCCGTACCGACCGGCCTGCACTCATCAGGTTTGCCAAAACTTCACCCAGATTCACGAGCACCGCATACGTGTCTCCCGGACTTACCGTTGACATAAGCGACAGTCGTTTTGCCACATCATCCGTTGTAGCAGGATGACCTTTGGTCACTGCTCTCGGATACCACTTTCCATTCAATTTCTGTTTC
>OHNO01000199.1_pt1 | contig 38613 bp, 40 predicted proteins | sample 1569521 | NCBI WGS metagenome assembly OHNO01 (sample SAMEA3879604, study PRJEB24766) | human gut metagenome | biome: human-associated habitat; feature: feces | place: USA | collected 1985/1987
GCCACAAACAGCACCAACAAGCATACAGCTCCTATAATTCTTTTCATCTCTTTGTTCACGTTCCTACCACCCTTTTAAAATTTGCGACTGCAAAGATAGCGATTATTTCTCCACTTTTCCAAACAAGTATTCATAATCCCTTTTGGCGGCAGGCTCTACCCATTCTTCGGGAATAAATTTCCACTGCCCTAATGCATGTGGCTCAATCACTCCCTTTTTCTCTATATACTGCATCAAGTAATAACGCAGATCTTTATCTGTAGAGAACAAGATACGCCCTTTCAATTCATCTTGAGGAATCCCGGCTCCCTTAGTCAACAATTCTCCACCACCATTACCACGGTATGAATTCAGTGCTACTTTATACATCTTGTCCATAGAAAAAGGAGTGCCGTCAGCCATGCTGATAATAGTAACCTTCTCCCCTTTCGGCTTTGTTACATCTACCGTATATATGATGCCGGCTGCCGAATCGAAGTTAAAACTAAAATTCTGGAAAGAAGCACGATCCGTTGCGCCTTCACGACGTTGTTTGCGGAACAATAACAGATGGTCATCAGGAGATTTCATCTGATTCGTCCATATATCATATGACATTTCCAGCGCATCCTTCACTTCCTTACCGGACAATTTCATGGTATAGAGCATGTTCTCATACTTATATAAGTTGAACATATCGCTCACAAACACATCCCCCTTGTTAATTTCCGTATCATACGACAGGGGCGCAGCAAGTGATATATCAGCATTTGTTATTTCAAGTTGCAACAAATGAATCAGGTCAATAAAGGCAGAAGAACCGAAATAGGCAGGGCGCGTGGAAATGGTCTCTGTGAAGCTGCCTATTTTCTTGGATACGAAATCCTGCACCGCATTAAGCTGGGGAGCAAAATGCTTCATGAAATCCTCACTTGCAGCATAATCTTTCATATCCGTCAAAGCGCCGTCGATATGCTTCTCTATGACTTTTCCTTTTCGAAGTTTCAAAGTAACATCTGCGTTTGCCACAACAATTCCCTTGCTTGCGGGATCCATAATCAAGACAGAATCTCCAGCTATATTTTTAATCTTCTTCAATTCACGGGCATGATCGTGTCCCATCAGGACGATATCGAATCCGGGAACGTTACGAGCTACTTCTACAGAAGCATTTTCACGATACTTACCGCCCATCAGCAATGCATCCTGTCCGGCATGGAAAATACCGATCACCAGATCAGGCTTCTCTTTTTCCCGGATAATCTTCATCCATTTGCGAGCCGTTTCTTCCATATCATCAAAGCGCAGTCCTTTCCATAAGTTCTCCGACAACCATACAGGAATAGCAGGAGTAATCATACCCAACACTACGATCTTCACGCCATCTCGCTCCAATACTTCATAAGGTTTGAAATGAGTCTTTCCCGTAGCCGTATCAATAATATTAGCACCTAAAATGGGAAACTTGCAGTCTCCTGCCCAACGGTCGAACACGGCGCGTCCGGTCTCCACATCATGATTACCCATATTGCCGGTATTATACTGCATATAGTTCAACACTTCAGCTGCCAGATGCGGAGAAATAGTGTCAATATAATTGTAATAATAGGCACAAGGCTGGCCTTGCAGAATATCCCCGTTATCTAATAGAAGCAGATTATCTTTATAGACTTCACGCTCTTTCTGCACAAAAGCATGTATACGCGCCAAACTTCCTCCAGCCTCATGGCGGAGTATGAAATCATAAGGATAATAGTTCCCATGTATATCACTGGTCTCTACTATTTTCAGCTTTACGATCTTATCCTGAGCTGATACAGCTACTATCAGGAGGAATATCCACCCTAAAAAAAAGGAAACTCTTTTCATAGTTATTAGTTATTTCTTTGGTTGTTCGATGTCTAATGGATGTGTAAATACAAATCTTGCCCCATCCGTATATCCCGGATCCACCCAGATCTTTCCTCCCCACTTCTCTACGGTCAACTTACAGATGGAAAGTCCCAATCCTGTGCCCTGTACGTACTCGTTCAGTTTTTCAAATCGCTCAAATACAAGCTTCTGTTTTTCCAAAGGAATACCTGTACCCGTATCCGAGACAGAAAACAGGACTTCTCTCTGCTTCTCATCCACTTTCAGTCCCAAAGTAATCTTACCGTTCCGGGTAAACTTATCGGCATTGGAAAGCAGATTTATGATAACCTGTTGCAGACGCTGAGTGTCAGTGCGCATATCCATGCTTTCACGGTCGCACTCAAAGATAAACTCATTTTCCGACTTGCGAGCCTGACTGACAGAAGCCAAAACGCGTTGGCACAACGGCACTACATCACATTCCTCAAATGTAAACGTAACCCGGTCCGCCTCCAGACGGGAAACATCCAGAATATCATTTATCAGGCGAAGCAGCAAATCAGAATTGGTTTTAATGATATCAACATACCCCTGCTGTTCATCTTCCGAACTTCCCCCGGAAGCCAACACATCCGAGAATCCCACAATTGCATTCAGCGGAGTACGGATTTCATGACTCATATTTGCGAGGAAGGCACTCTTCAGACGGCTGGACTCTTCTGCACGGTCTTTCGCATCTCTCAAAGCACTCTCCGACTCTTGCAGTTCATCTTTCAGCTTTTTGGTATGGTAATAGAAGTACAATGAAATAAACAACCCCGCAGACAACACGACTAAAATGGTTGCAACAGTCCAGATATGATATTTATATTGTTCGTAGAACGATGGATTCTCATTCACCATTTCTATCGGCTGATGAATGAAAGACAGATCCAGACGCTTTTCCTTCACAATCTTACTATCCATCATCACTTTATTAGGGATGACTTCTACTTCTATACGATCACTGTCAGCTCCTTGCAGCAGACGGACTGCCTGATACGCCATATCCTTGCCCAATGGCCGATAAGAGGGTGTCACTCCACCTATAGCCCAATAACCAATACCGACAGAACTAATGGAAAATGTAGGTACGTCACCCGCAGCTTCCATCATGGTATAAGTTGCATTACGCATAAAATATCCGTCGTACATATCCACACGCCAGGTACCCATCAACAAAGCTGTATTCGGGGGCAATTCATGAAGTTTATCACTGATGGTATAAATCGTATTTGTACGTCCATCCAGTAGAATCAGATTTAACTCCGGATGTTTCTTCATCTCCGCTACTACATGGGCTTGCAAGGAAACGCCTCCATAACTGTTATCAGAAACAAAAGCTATATTCTTAGTATTCGGATATAAGTGTTTTATCAGATTGATATTGGCTTCCACATCATATTCGTAAACAAAACCGGCTTTGACCGAAGAATCAGTAAAGTCATTAAAGAAATCCACTGCATCAGGCATCCATGTTTTCAGATTTACAGAATCATCCGGAAGAATAATGGCATTGCGGCTTGCCAATGAAGTCAGTACCGGAAACTTTCCGCGTATAGAGTCTGCTTGTGACAGATAGGCAGCCCATGCCTCCTGACCAATTAAAACAAGTAATACAGGCGCACGCTTTCCCTCATACTTATCCAGTATCTCCGCCATTTTCGATTTCCACTGTGGCGACTCAGAGAAGCTTTTGCAGTTCATGTTTTCCAAAGCTATCGGAGCTTTTCCACCCAGACGCTCAAACTCTTCCATGAAATCGTATATATTTCCGGAAGTCTGACGAGCATCCGGATTATACGAACTGATAATCAGTACCGGGTGTTCCCCAGTCACTGCAAAAACTGATGAAAGCCCCAAAATGGATACCAGTAAGAAAAAAAAAGAACTATATATTATTTTCCTAAATAAGCCCATTCAGTGAATATAGAATTGTTTCGGCAAATATACAATAAAGTTATAAGAATAGAAAAATAGTTGTAGAATTTAAGCCATGATATTTTTATCCGTAAGTGTTCTGTGAAGATATTACCAGATATAAACAAAGAAAACAGCCCACTAGGAGCTGTTTTCTGACATTAATATACAATCAATTAATATTAAACCTTTTGATGTAAACTAAAGTACTTCTTCATAAACCATATATAGATAAAGCTAAGCAATAAAATTACACCCAGCAAGAATATATAACCATAGTTCAAACATCCTATATAGCCAATTATTATTATTGCTTGTACCACCATATAAATCAACGAAACCACAACATGAGGCATCCTCAATTCGTTCGCCATCAACTGATACATATGTTTACGATGGGGCAAACCGATATTCTCATGAAGCATCAGGCGATGAATGATAGTCAGAACACTGTCGACACCATAGACAGACAATAAGATAATCCAACTGAAATCTTCAGTCTTAATTATAAGTTTTCCTATCAGAAAAAGAAGAATAAAGGCGATACTCACAGAACCAACATCACCGGCAAAACACTTCGCCTTTTTACGGAAATTAAAGAAACAAAATACAAATACAGAGCAAAGGACGGTATAAATCAAAGCGGGCTCAACAAAAGTGATTATCTTAGAATTTATATAAGCTAATGCACCAAGAATAACCAATGAATAGCCACCGGTAATGCCGTTGATACCATCCATGAAATTATAAGCATTAATAATACCAGTGCAAACTATCAATGCGATAATTATCCACCACCACGAAAGAGAAAACAGCCCCCATTGGTAAAACATCAAAGCCATAGCAGTGAAGTGAAACACCAATCGCAAACCTTGGGAAATGGAACGGATATCATCCACAAAGCTGATGAATGTTATCAAAGTCAATGCCACCATAAACCAAGGATATTCCCAATGATTCGTCAGGAAATAGGCCAACGCACCGAAATAGAAGATGATCCCGCCGCCACGCAAAGTGACTTTCGTATGTGAACTACGCTCATTGGGCTTATCAATGATATTACACTTATCAGCCAGCTTAAAATAAAAAAGTTCCGCTAAAAATAGCAGAACCAATATAACCAGGTAATACATAGCAGTACTTTCCCTTTTAATTTTGAATTATTAATTTTTAATCTGAAAATGATCTTATCGTTTTCATAATCCCCTCAGCCGCACAAACAGGCATTTTCTCTATACCAAGTGCAGCCTTTATCTTTTCATTACTCACCACATAATTCTCCGTCAATTTCCGGAGACGTTCAGTATTCAAGGGCAGATGGAGCAATGTCCCTAAACCGGCACAACTTTCCATCATTTCCCTATTCATCTTCCAGATACGGGGTTCCCTGCCTATAGCCTCACACATAAGGGCAATCAACTCATTCGTAGAAAGAGCTTCATCATCTCCCATATGGTAAATGCCACTTGCAATATCCTTTGTAAGCAGTCCCTCCACCACATAGCAAAGGTTATCAATCGAAGTAAACGAACGCTTATTCTCAAAATCACCCAAAGGCCAGGGAATGCCTTTCTTCACAACGTTATAAAGCAAATTCAGATTACCCTTATTACCCGGACCGTGAATCATACAAGGCCTTAAGATATACACCCGCTTATCACGCTGCACAGCAACTCTCAACTCTCCATTCTCAACTCTCAACTTATCCAAGATGTAATTCTCGGCAGCTATCTTACTCTCACCATAAGGTCCCACCGGAGTAGGTATCACATCCTCCCTCAACATATCCCCCACTACACTATCAGCAGCAGCTTTCACAGAACTAAAGAATATGAATTTCTTTGCTTTTGATTCTAAGAAGAAATCGAAAATCTTCTGGGTCAGTCCCGTATTGATATCAAAATACGCCTGTGCAGCAGATTGATTCTTTGTATCATGGGCTTTACCGGCCAGATGAATGATGGCATCGAACTGGGGCAATCGCTGCATAGGAAAAGCAGTAGATTCAATATCTTTCCAAGAGAAAGTTTTCTCAACTCCCTCTTTCTCAGGTGCAATAATATCAAGTCCATAAAGGACATGGTGCTCCTTTAAAGACATAACAAGATTGGAACCCACGAAACCGTGAATTCCGGTAATAAGTATATTCATGAAAAAGTATTAGCTATAGAAATTTATTTCTACCAACTTCAGAAACTCCTGTTCTAAAAACGCTTTATTGTAGTGGTTAGCAGAAAAAAATAAAGAGGCAAAAGTAGGTGTATTATCCACCAAGCAATCAGCCTCTAATTTCACTAGACGATTATTATTAAACTCCTTATACCAAAAATCGAACAAACGTTTTCTCGCAAATTGCTTACCATCAATAATATCACAAATAGTAATTAATGCATCCTCATGCTTCTGAAAGAAGAGTTCAATTATGAATAAGATAGTATTTCTCACTTTAACATCATCTTGTCCACATGTACAATCGGTAGAACAAACCCGATCTATATTGAACATATAAATCTTTGTAGATAAGAAATCTGAAACAGTCGGATATGAAATAAAAGTTAGAAAGTATGTTACTCCCATTCGAGTAACAAATTGATAACCTAAATCTATTTCTTCAACATCATAATGGTTTTGCAAATATAATAGAGTCATCCTTAAATCCTTTTAACGTGCCGTGTTCCCGAATATAAGACTGCACAGCCCGCTTGTCGGCAATCATCTTCTTAAAAACATTTTTCACATTTTTGTTAGATGCAGTTGACTCTATGTTATGCTTTTTATCCATATTCACATTTTTGATGTACAAAGATACAGCTATTTTTTAGAAAATCAATTAAATCGAATCCTTATTTCCCCACTTGAGTTTTCAGATATAACTTTTTCACAAACCTCATATCATGTGCCGCCATTATCCTCACAAGCTCAGAAAAACTAGTTTTCGTCGGATTCCAACCAAGCAAAGTCTTAGCTTTAGTAGGATCACCTAATAGCTGTTCAACCTCGCAAGGACGGAAATATTTAGAATCAACCTCAACAAGCACTTTACCCGTTTTTAAGTCAAGACCTTTTTCATTAATACCCTCACCTTCCCAACGGAGTTCAATGCCAACCTCATGAAATGCCAAAGTGGCAAACTCGCGAACAGTATGCATCTCACCTGTAGCTATCACAAAATCTTCCGGTGTATCGTGTTGTAGAATCAACCACATACACTCTATATAATCCTTTGCATATCCCCAGTCACGACGGGCGTCCAAATTCCCCAAATACAACTTATCTTGAAAACCTTGTGCAATACGAGCAGCAGCAAGAGTAATCTTACGGGTTACAAAAGTCTCTCCCCGACGTTCACTCTCATGATTGAACAAAATACCATTTACGGCAAACATATCGTAGCTCTCACGATAATTCTTCGTTATCCAAAAACCATACTGTTTAGCCACACCGTATGGACTACGAGGATAAAAAGGAGTGGTCTCTTTCTGAGGAACCTCCTGGACCTTACCGTAAAGTTCCGAGGTGGAAGCCTGATAAATCTTAGTTTTCTTCTCCAAACCAAGAATACGAACCGCCTCAAGCATACGAAGGGTTCCGACCGCATCTGCTTCAGCCGTATATTCCGGAACATCAAAAGATACCTTTACATGGCTTTGTGCTGCCAGGTTATAGATTTCATCAGGTTGTACTTGCTGAATAATACGGATCAATGAACTACTATCTGTCATATCGCCATAATGAAGATTGACAAGGCGCCGTTGTTTCATATCACGTACCCATTCATCCAAATATAAATGTTCAATACGCCCTGTATTAAATGAAGAAGAACGACGGAGAATGCCGTGAACTTCATAACCTTTCTCTATTAAAAATTCGGCAAGGAAGGAACCATCCTGACCGGTAATTCCTGTTAGTAATGCTACTTTTTTCATCATTATTTTCCTATACATGTATATTCAAATCCTAAATTTTGTAACTCAAACTTATCATAAATGTTACGTCCATCAAATACCACAACCTCCTTCATTGTTTTTTTCAACATTCCCCAACTTGGCATCCTGAATTCTTTCCATTCGGTTACCAGCAGTAAAGCATCAGCATCCAATACAGCATCATACATATCTGAAGCATAAATAACCTTATCACCTACTCTACGTTTACATTCCTTCATGGCAATAGGGTCATATACTTTCACAATCACACCGGATTCCAACAATTTATCTATCAGTACCAAAGCCGGAGCTTCACGCATATCGTCCGTTTCCGGCTTGAATGCCAATCCCCACATGGCCACCTGCCTGCCTTTCAGATCGCCCTTGAAATGCTTCAACAGCTTTTCAAAAAGAATGCTCTTCTGGCTTTCATTTACTTCCTCCACCGCTTTAAGCACCCGCATCGGATACCCATTCTTTTCGGCTGTTTTTATTAAGGCCTTTACATCTTTCGGAAAACAGGAACCACCGTAGCCACAACCAGGATAAAGAAATTTGCTACCGATTCTACTATCTGAGCCAATACCCTTACGTACCATATTTACATCTGCCCCCACAAGTTCACATAAGTTCGCAATATCATTCATGAAGCTGATACGAGTGGCCAACATCGAGTTTGCTGCATACTTTATCATTTCAGCACTCGGAATGTCCGTGAATATCAAACGATAATTATTCATCATGAAAGGTTTATAAAGACGTTCCATAATATCCTTTGCTTTTTCTGATTCGATACCCACCACTACACGGTCCGGTTTCATGAAATCATCCACTGCATCCCCCTCTTTCAGGAATTCAGGATTGGAAGCCACATCAAACTCGATCTTCACATTACGTTTATCAAGTTCTTCCTGAATAGCTGCTTTTACTTTCTGCGCAGTACCTACAGGAACCGTACTCTTGGTAACCACCAATACATACTTTTTCATGTTGCGTCCAATAGTACGTGCTACCTCAAGCACATACTTCAAATCCGCACTTCCATCTTCATCGGGAGGCGTGCCCACAGCACTAAACACCACTTCCACATCACCCAGACAATCTGACAAACAGGTCGTAAAATTCAATCGACCCGCATTATAATTACGATGTACCATATCCTCCAATCCCGGTTCATAAATGGGAATAATACCTTTCTTCAGCTTCTCTATCTTATTTTCCTGTACATCCACACAAGTCACGTCTACTCCCATTTCCGAGAAACAAGTACCGGTAACCAGACCGACATAACCAGTTCCAACAATTGCTATTCTCATAATTTCTTGATTTACTTTTTATAATTGATAAAAAGAACGATACCACTCTATTGTCTCTTTCACTCCTTCTCTAATAGATTTATCAGGTTTAAAGCCCAATTCATTTTGCAATGCTGTAGTATCCGCATTTGTCTGATAAACATCCCCCAGCTGCATCGGAAGAAATATCTTCTCAGCCGGATGCCCAATCGCTTCTTCTATAGCCTGTATAAAATCCATTAACTTCACCGGATACGAATTACCAATGTTATAAATTTTGTAAGGTGCAGTGGAAGTAGCGGGATTCGGTGTTTCCGCTTGCCAGTCAGGATCAGGAGATGGAATATGATCTATCACTCGCAACACACCCTCTACAATATCGTCAATATAAGTAAAGTCACGAAGCATATCACCATTATTAAAAACCTTTATAGGGCGATGATGCAGTATAGCATCTGCAAACAAGAAAGGTGACATATCAGGACGTCCCCAAGGACCATATACCGTAAAAAAACGAAGTCCTGTTGAAGGAATGCCATATAGATGGCTATATGTGTGAGCCATCAACTCATTCGACTTCTTCGTAGCCGCATATAAACTCACCGGATGAGCTATACTATCTTTTTCTGAAAAGGGAACCTTACCATTCAAGCCATATACACTACTGGAACTGGCATATATTAAATGTTTCACTTCATAATGACGACATCCTTCTAAAATATTTAGAAATCCATCCACATTACTTTCTACGTAAGCATAAGGATTTTCAATGGAATATCTGACTCCTGCTTGAGCAGCAAGGTTCACCACTTTATCAAAATGCCCATTGGCAAATAGCATTTGCATAGCCTGCTTATCCTCCAAATTCATACGGATAAAATGAAAATTCTCAGACTTTTCACTTTGTAACAATTTGTACCAATCAATAGATTCTCGCCTAATACCTAATGTGGCCAAGCGTCCATATTTTAAATCTACATCATAATATGCATTTATATTGTCCAGCCCCACGACTTCATCACCACGAGAAAGCAAACACTTACAAATATAAGAACCGATAAAACCTGCACTACCAGTAACTAAGACTTTCATATTAAATTAATATAAACATATTACATTCTACTACGCTTTAACTCAAAATAAAACAAACCAGGCAGAATTTTTATGTAGTTAAATATTCGACGCCAAATTTTTCGAGGTTCTTTTATTAAACGATCAAGCCAAATAAACTTAAAAGAGCCAATACCTATGCTAGGACATTTCAAATAACCAGTATAAAAATTAAATGCGGCCCCTATACCAAACATCAAACCATGTTCAATATATGGTAAAATATTATTCATAAAAAGTTCCTGCTTAGGCGCTCCTAAAGATACCCAAATAATATCTGGTTTCAATTTATTTATCTGGCATGCAATTTGTTCATAATCAAAGTCATTAACCTCACAAAAAGGCAGAGAAAGATATTCTAAGTATGAATTATTTATATTTTTCTGTTTTAATATAGATCTAATTTCATCAACTTTTTCTTTTGTATTCCCTAATAGCAACTGTTTTATTGGCTTTTCTATATATCTTCCAAATATCTCAGGACCATTATAAGCCATATAAGATGTTTTATATATCAAATTAACCATAGTTGCAATAGAGCTACCATCACAAGTATTTATACAAGCCGAGTTTATTACATTTCTATATTCAACATTTTTTTGTGCCATTGTCAAAACATTAGCATCTACTACACAAACATACCCTTTAATCTTCTGCTTAATATATTTACATATCTCATTGTCTATTTTTGTTTTATCAAATTCGATATTCACTTTAAAAACATTCATCAGCATTCCACATTTTTTCTAATACAAAACTATCAAGACTTGGAAAAAGAATATTTGTCACTATCAAATTTACGCCCAAATATATCAACAAATATTATCAATATTATTTTTCTTATATTAGGAATAAAATACCTCTTTCGATTGACTTTCTTTTCAAGCAGTAATATGGTCTTATCTATTTCATTCCTAAATTTATCAAATAGAGATTCCTCTTTGATGCTATTAAAGGCAAATAAATATGCCCTAAATTTATTTACTGGATACATAACAGAAAGTCCTTGACTTGACAAATTATAATAATTCAAGTATTCACCAATATTCATAAGCTCTCCTCTCATAGATAATTGCAACATAAGATCAATATCTTGTCCTCCTCCCTTAATTCTATAACCACCTATAGCATCAAAAGCCTCTTTCCTAAACATTAGAGCAGTATGAGCCATTCCTTGCTTTAATTGCACTAATCTTTTCAGAATAAGATCATGAGTTAGAGGAAATGGCTTATAACGTATACATTTTGACTTTGTCTTAAAATAGATTTGAGTCCCAACGCAAACTACTTTTGGATTGTTTTCAAGAATATAATGCTGTATTTTTAACCTATTAGAACACATAACATCATCATCATCCAACCTTGCAATATATTTCCCTTTCGCTTTAGATATTCCATAATTTAAAGCAGCTCCTAACCCTGCCGCTTCAATACAATACAAACGGATACGCTTATCCTCCACCTCCTTCATAATATTTTCGATTGGAACATCTGAACCATCATCAACTATAATCAATTCAAAATCAATACAACTCTGATTCAATATCGAATTTACTGCCATTAACAAGGCGGACTTATTCGAATTCCGACAAGCCATAACTACTGATATATCCATAATAATTAATTTAATTTATAAAAAGCAAGACATCTATTTCCCCAATGAGTTGTATCAACAGACACCCAACCAGAGTCCATATTCCACCTTGGATGCAAATCACACCTATAATCATCAAAATATTTCAGAGGAGAATAAAACTCTTTTAGCTTGTACAATTTTCGCAATTCAATATTATATAAAAAGAGCATTTGTCGTCTACAGTTATTGGGATAAGAGTCCGTCAAAATATATTTCTTAGTTAAGTTAAAAGAAGGATGTCCATCCTCAAGAGGCATTTTATCATAAATTTCACTTTCTTCAACCTTATCTATATTAATAGAGAAATACCCCTTTATACCTTTTCTATTTGTTGCATAAATAAACAATTCTTCCTCTGATTTCCAACAAAAATGAGAAACGTGTCCATTATCTAATAAAGTAACAAAATTTTGAGTCATTTTATCAAACAGAAGTAACCTAGATTTAAAAATCCCACCTTTTTTTAGCCATCTATGAATAAAAAGTATTTTCGTATTATACTTACAATACTCGACATGGTTTATATAGTGACACGAATTATCAAAATCCTTTCTGTAAGAAAATCTTTTTAGCATTTCAATACTAAAAAGTAATTTAGAAGAATTATTTTTCATATTAAATTCCCATATCCCATCTTCTGCATCATTCAAATCAGCAGATTTCCTTTTCACATCATACCCATAACCTTTCGCATATAGACTCAATCTTACAAAGTTTACAGATAAATAAATATCATCATTTTTTCCCATTGAATAAATTGGCATAGGAAAGGTTTTATATTCCTTTGTCAGAAAAGAATATACCTTAGCTCCAAAATGCCCTTCTTCCTCCAAATAAGTATTATAAATAATATAATTTTCTTTATCACCAATCCATTGCATCATAGCCCCCTGCTGCCAATTCCAAGCAAAAGTTTGATCTAATTCAAAAGATTGCCTTGTACCCACATCATACACACAAACTTTGGCCGCTGAACTTACATTTCTTTTTATGGGAGCACTCAAATATAAAATCCTTGAATTTGAAACATTCACAGGACTTTTATCATAATATCCAAAAAACACATGGCGCCCTTTATCCTTCAACACAAACAACTCTTGTAATTTGAGTTCTTCCAAGTAATACTCATGAGTATTACTAATAAAAAACTTCCGCAAAATCAGCAATACATACTTACTCACAAAAAAAAGCGGCTTGACATTACGTAGTTTTAAAATTACAAAATTCAAAGATGGCATATCCTAAATATAAAATTATAGCTAAAAAAAATAAAAACAAGTATTAAACATTATATTATTTAATGAATCAAATTCAAACGTCCCATTTTCCAACTTATAGCCAAATCTAAACAACAACAATACAACCCAAACACTCCGCATAAACAAAGCCTACACCTTTTCTATTAATAAGTATAGGAAAGAAAACAAAAAAATATGCATATACATAAAAACCATATCTATATGACAGAGTTTCTTGAATAAATGAAAAACCTAATATAAATACAGGTAGAAACATAAATACATTAAACCAAAAAGCACTCCTTGGCAACATAATGTATCGCTTCATCAACAACAATATGGAAATCAAAAATAAAAGAGTAAAAACTATAGTAACTATCTCCAAATGCGATTCACTATTAAAATCATTAGCTCCTATTCTTTGAAATATATAAATAAATTCAAGATTTCCAGCTAATAATACAACCGCATAAGCAAGTATAAAAACAGCAAAAAAAGTCAAAATTATCGATTTTACACTGAAAGGTTTTCTTATAGGAGGAAAAAACAGTAAAGGAAGAAAAAGAAAAGCAGAAGAATGAATGAATCCCGCACATAAGATCAACAAATGCATTTTTCGATTATACAAAATAAAGTAAACTAAGCCGAGTAACAATACACTCATAGCCAAAAACTGTCGCATTAAATGAGCAGATAAACTAAACAATTCAAAGAAAAAAGAGATAGAAACTAATGCAACAACTACATCTACAACTTTTAAAGATAATTTCTTATAAATCAAAACCACTGAATATAACAAACAAAAATACGATATAAATGTATTAATTAGCGTAAAAGAAGCAAAGTCTAATTTAATACAGGAACTCAAAAAATACATATAACTATAAAAAGCAAATTCTTTTCCAACTAATAGCAGATAAGAAAAAAAGCCAGATTCTTTAGCTAAATCAAATTGAATCAAATAATTCTCCATATCAGATTCAATATATTTAGTCATATTTATTAATCCTAAAAAGAAAGACAATACAAAAACTGTAAGAAGACCATTGTATTTACTTACATTTTTCGAATACAAATAAATATCAAAAAATAAAGAAATCAGTATTCCACTTATAGGATGAACCAGGAAAAATAATAAAACTATAAAAGTACTGCATGCAACATTCTGACTCATTTGTTTGCTAAATTCCAATATTCCACATACTTCATTGCCACTATTCTTGCATCATGAAGTTTATTAAGAAACTCCATCCCTTCTCTTCCTATTAAAGGAATGTTTTCACTATTTAGAATCAACTTCTCAATTTCATTATATATATGTTCACTTGACGGCTCAATATTTATTATCGGACATTTTGTTCCTATAAATTCTTGATTTTGGCTTTCATTACCACTTAGAACAACTTTTCCTTTTGATAAGCCCAATAGAGCATTCATCCCATATCCATAGCTACACGCCTGATCTACAAAAATATTACATTGGTCAAATAGCCTCACATATTCATCAAAAGGCCGATTTTCAACGATAGATATCTCAACTTGATCGTGATATTTTTTACTAATTCTTTCAAGAGCATCCAATATGTATCTTGTCCCCTTGAACTGTTTACGACTTATTCCATAAAATATCTTAATTTTACCACAAATCAAATTAGCCTCATTTTTTTTTACAATATAAAAAGGCATTGGAATAAATCCAATATAATTACTAAATCTCTTATATCCACAATGATAAGTAAAACTAGAAGAAATAATACCATCAAAAAGAGAAACAATTTTATTTGTTATCTTCAAGCTCCTATTATTGCAATACAGAAATAAATTACGATAATTTCCCTCCCTTATTTCATTACATAATGGCGAATAGTTAAATGTTAACTGCGTTAAAGCATTATATGTATCCATCCCACAGCTATTAAAAAACACCTTAGCATTATTTCTTTTAATAAACTTTATAAAGAAATACCCTAATATATCATAAGGAATAATGTGAGGGGCTATAGAAATAAATTGCACCACATCATAGTGCTTTATTCTTTTTAACAATTTAAAACATTGCACTTGATGCAAAAAAAGTCGCAATAATTTATTACCAGAAACATTCTTTATAGTGATATCACCTTTTATTTTTTTAAAGTCATCTCCAAAGGAAACTACCGTAACCTCATGCCCTAAATCTTCAAGACCTCTCTTTAAATTAACATGTAAACCACTAAACTCCCCAAATAACAATATCCGCATCATATTTTTAAATGAATGGATTAACAAATGAGACTTATTAAATACCCGCTTTATTTATCATTGCTACCACATACTCCAACTCTTCTTCCGTTATCACAGGACTCAAGGGTAAACTAAGTTCTTCATTATGAATTTGCTCTGTTATAGGGAATGAATAATTATTCCATTCTTTATAACATTCTTGTTTATGAGGTGGTATTGGATAATGAATTATAGTCTGCACACCATTATCTACCAAATATTTCTGTAGTTCATCACGTCGTTTACAACGAATTGGGAAAATATGGAAAACATGAGCATCCCAATCTTTTATGGTAGGAAGTATTATATGAGAGTTAGTAATATTCTCTATATAGTATTTTGCCACTTCTTTACGGATAGCTATATCTTCATCCAAATACTTCAACTTCACATCAAGAACTGCTGCTTGGATTTCATCCAACCTACTATTCCTTCCACAATATTTGAAAACATATTTCTTTTGGGAACCATAATTAGCCACAGCACGAACGACTTTCGCCAATTCTTCATCATTAGTAGTTACCGCACCAGCGTCACCAAATGCTCCCAAGTTCTTACCCGGATAAAAGCTATGCCCAGCCGCATCTCCTAAAGAGCCTGTCTTTCGACCATTAAACTTACAACCATGAGCCTGCGCATTATCCTCTACCAATTTCAAATTGTACTTTTGACACATCTCTCCGATCTTATCTGTATAGGCACATTGACCATATAAATGAACAATCAAAACAGCTTTCGTTCTTTCTGTTATGGCTCCTTCTATCTTAGAATCATCTATTTGATAGGTTTCAATGCTGGGTTCTACCAAAACAGGTTTCAAGCCATTCTCTGAAATAGCCAATATAGATGCAATATAGGTATTAGCAGGCACTATCACTTCATCACCAGGATTCATTATCCCCATTTCTACGTAAGCACGTAATATCCAGATGAGGGCATCCAATCCATTAGCACAACCTATAGCATATTTAGTACCTATATATTGTGCATAATTCATTTCAAACGTCTCATTTTCTTTCCCCTGCAAATACCAACCGGAATCAACGACACGATTAACTGCTTCGTGGATTTCATCAGAATACTTCTGAGTAATTGCTTGTAAATCTAAAAATTTCACCATAATCAATCTTCTCTAACACGTTTCATAAATTTAGCTGGTGTACCAACATGTATTTCATAATCTGGAATATCGCGAGTTACTAGACTACCAGCACCTGCTACTGCATAATTTCCAATTTTCCTTTTCTCTATTACTTTTGCTCCTAAAGTTACATCAGAACACTTTCCAATTGTTATATAAGAACTAGTTATAGATCCCACTGAAAAATGACATAAAGGACCGACTACTGTATTATGTCCTATTAAAGAATTTGCCATCATTAAAGAACATTGCCCAATATGAGATTGAGGACCTACATAACAGTTTGACATTACAAATACGCCAGGTTCTAACACCGCACTTTGAGATACGAAAGCCGTCTTATGAATTATAGTAGCAAAACGTTCTTTAGGTATATCTATTTTTCTGAATACTTTTTCTGTCAGAATATTACGACCTATCATATGAATACCCCACATAAAATAATAATCCGGATTATCTAACAACGTCTTTATGCCATCAGTCCCGCTCAATACAGGATAACCACAAATTTCTTTTTCATAGTCATTGACAAACCCTACAACTTCCCATTCTAAATCATTAAATCGAATACGATTGTCTTCTATACATGCAGCTATAACTCCTCCATTACCTTCGCCACCTATGATTACTACTTTTTTACTCATAATCCCAAATTTTCATTTACTACCAATAAATGTGTCCTATCAGAATTAAATTCTACTTCACCACGCATTATGCACTCCTAGGATGTGAACAATCAAAACATTTCCCTCTTTGTACACAAGGTAGCTCATTATATCTATTATGATGCTTCAAATTATGCCTTATATAGTTCAGTGGAGCCGCTATATTTCTAATTCGCTTCAAGGCTTCATCCAAATCTAAACATATCTTATTCATTCCTACAATAACAATCACATGCTTAGGCCCGAACATCATTCCTGCAACACGATTTCCACTTCCATCTATTGATACAATCTCACCTTTCAGTGTAATTGCATTGGCACCTATAATAAGAACATCCGATAATAGTGTTTGTCTCATCTGCTCAACAACCAATGCCATCCTACGATAATATTCTTCTCTCGGTAAATCCAGTTTTTCCCCTAATGGTTGATCTTCAAAAACTTTATATTTACCATCGTCAGTCCTTTTAAAAGGATTAATAATATCATAATCCGAAGAAGAAAAATTTTGCTCTACCGTAGAATATATGCCACATTGATGCAGTGACACACTATCAGAAAATGCTATTTTCTTTAGTTTTCTGTCATCGATAAACCGAGTTATGAAAGAGGAAACCTCGCCATGAGAAAAACAAGGGTGAAAATTGATTCTTCTTCTCTCAAAATTATCTTTCATCAAAGCACATTGATGCTCAAAATGGCAGCGATATTCTTCAGACAAATCCTTCTCATTAATCATATTATTCATTATTTACCAGTATTTCGTATCAATTCACTCTTCCGCAAGATGCTATTGGCCATTTTGACCATTGGAGGACCTATAAACTTATTGTCTTTTACAGCTACTCCCTTACCATCGCGGGTAGCTTCATTAGATAAAACTATCATTTCTGTAGCCCATTCAATTTCTTCATCGGTAGGCGAATAATATTTATGCACTAAGGGTAATTCTTTGGGGTTCAATACAAGCATACCTTCAAATCCCATTTTTTTGGAAAGAACCAAATTTGTCTCTAAATCATCTAAATCATGAACCCTTATATGGACTGTATCAATAGGATAAATTCCACATGCACGTGCACTCAATGCTATTAGCGAGCGAGCCACGAAAATGCTATCACCTTCTAAATCATGTTCACCATGCAAATTTGTTACATAGTCTTCACATCCAAAAGCAACAGCAACAATTCTATTGCATGCCGTACAGATATCTTTTATATTCATTACAGCACCAGCCGTTTCTATCAGAGGAATCAATTTAAACGTACCTATCGTATATCCTTTTTCATATTCAACTGTTTCTAATAACTTTCCGATAAAATAAACATCCTCACCTTTCATTGATTTAGGATACATAAAACCTGTTATACCGGGGATAGTCAATTGATAGATATCTTTCAGCAATTCGCCGCTTTCACGGTCATTTATTCTCGGATAGACTGCCCGTCCCTTAAATATACCATTCCCAATATAGTGAATAATATTATCTCTGGCTGATTGTTTATCAATACTTGGAACCGAATCCTCTATATCAAGTAAAAGAACATCCGCATCGCTTCGAGACGCACTATTCAACAACCTCTCATTATGAGCAGGCACAAACATTAAACTTCGAAATAAATGTTCCATATTAACCTCCTTTTTTCACCAAAACATTACGACAAAAACTTATCACTTCTTCGTCTCGTTGGTTACGTCCGATAGTTTCAACATATACAATCCCTCTATCATTTTTAGACTGAGATTCGCGCTTAGAAAGAATTGTCGTTTCCGCATAAAGAGTGTCCCCAATAAAAACTGGTGCTAAATGTTTTATTCCCTCATAACCAAGATTAGCTATAGCCTTACCACTGATATCGGGTACTGTCATCCCAACTACCAACGAAAAAACCAAAGTACCCACTACCAAAATTCTTCCATGCTGATTTTTTGAGGCATAGTCAATATTAGTATGAACGGGGTGATGATTCATTGTCAATAAACTAAAGAAATTATTGTCGCTTTCAAATATCGTCTTAGACAATGAATGCTGAATTTTTCCACCAACTTCAAATTCTTCAAAATACAACCCTAGTTTACTTGCTTCCATTTTCTTTATTTGTTATAAATTCATTATAATCACGCATATAATCCGCTTCATCATAACCATGGGAAGCCAAAACAAGGCAGATAGATCCTGATGAGAATCCTTGCTCGGCGGCCCAAATACCAGGAGGAACATGCAATCCATAAAAAGGACGATTCAACAATACCGTACGCTTATTCACTCCATCATCTAATACAACTTCATAACTGCCACTAGCAGCCACCAAGAATTGATGACATTCTTTATGTGCATGAGCACCGCGAGCTTCCCCTCCAGGAATATCATAAGAATAAAAAACTCGCGCTATATCAAAAGGAATATTTAACCGCCCATGAATAGGAGTTATGTTACCGGCACGATTTTCAATCTTAGGGAGTTCAATTATAGAACAGTCATAAACAGTAGGTTTCTTCATTTTACTTTCTTTTTGTAAAAGGAAACAATAGGTTGCTCATAATATTTAGATATTAAGATGCTTGCTATTAATGCAAACAGTAAGTATAGGGGCAATTTATATTCCCACAATAGGGTTATGCCGAGTTGAGATAGCAATGCATTAGAAGTATTTATAATCAGCTGATGCAACATATAAAAACTAAAACTGATGCTACCCAAATAGAGCACAACCTTATTTGTTAACAAGTATGTAATCCCTCCCCATTTTTGTTAAATATAGCAAACAAAAGTATTAAAAAGCTCATTGGAAACCAATAATAGCAAGCTACATAAATCTTTTGGTCAATCAATGGAAAAAACAGTAATACCAATATAAGCAATACAATAGGCAAACATTCTATCAATGTTTTTTTAGTATATGATAAACGTTTTAACTTTTTAATCCATGCTATTTGATCCACATATTGATGTACATGATATAGCAACATACCTATAATAAAATCAACTAAGCGACTTAAAGGAAATATATAGAAAAAAGCATGAACTTTTCCTGCCGGTGTGAAATATAGAGCGGTAAAATATAAAAGAAACACTCCAAAGAGGAAAAGACACAGTCTCTTTTTACATATAAATACAAAACGAATCAACAGAGGGAAACTGACATAAAAGAAAAGCATATCAGCAAGACACCATGATACAGCATTCCCAGAAAAGTAATATTCAGAATCCGGTATCTAACTTTGAACCAACAGTAAGTTAGGAATCAATACCCCCCACTCCGGAGCATGGGATGAAAATAAGCGAATAACAACAAACAATATCAAACATAACAAATGTAATGGATAAAGGCGAACCAAACGTTTTTCGAGAAAATCCCAATAAATAAATGATCGTTGCCGACACCTATTCCCGTAACCTGCCGACATTACAAAACCACTTAGTATTATAAAGAAGGAAACACCGCAAGAACCTCCTGCCTTAAACAATCCTGTACCATCTACCGGAAAATGATGCAAAAAAATCATTATGGCAAAAATAAAACGCCATGATTGAAGAGAAGATATCATTTATTAAAGGATAAAAATGTTTGATAATCGTAAATATAATCTTCTGCATTATAAGGAGTAGAGGCCAGAACTAAAGCCAAGGAGTTTGTAGAGAAATTATTCATCTCACGCCATAGGCCTTTAGGAATATACAACCCATAATAAGAACGATTCAAAGAAAAGATTTCTTTGTTTTTTCCGTCATCCAATACTACATCAAAACTACCGGACAAGGCAACGATAAATTCTTCATTTTCACGATAAGCATGGCCACCTCGTTTTTCGCCACCTGGCACATCATATATCCAATAAGTACGGGCTATTTTAAAAGGCACATTTTTATACTGCTCAATGATAGAAAGATTACCTCGTTTATCCAAGATCTTAGGTAAATCAATTATCCGACTATTCCGAATATCCATACTCAATTTATTAAACGTTTTTTTAATTCAAAAAAAGAATAAATACAAATAATGAAAATCACAATACAGCCAATCAGATACCGTAAGAACACTGTTGGAAAAAACGATTCAGATACAGCATAAAAACATAAGAAGAAGCATGTGATTAGAAGCACCTTAAAAAAAGCAGAAGAATAATTTATCTTATATCGCTTAAAAGCAACAAAAGCAACCCCAATAAAATAACTAAAATAGCAAAAAACAAAGGCATAGCCTATACCCAACAGCCCACCAAAAGCGTAGCCTAACAAATAGGAAGGTAAAGTAATACATTTGATGCCTAATTCATTAAACAAATAGACCTTACCAGCCCCCTTTGCTAAAAAGACAAAAGAAATAGCCCAAGAACCGGCTTTCAACATGGAACCGACCAACAGCCATTTAGTCATTGGAACAATATCTATAAAATCACCGGAATATAACAGATTGATAACAAAAGGTAAAAAAACAACCATAGCAATAATCATAGGTGCCAATATCAAAAGTGCAATCTCACCCTGCTGATTAACAGCGCTCATCATCTTCTGATTATCACTAGATACTTGAGATAAACGAGGATAATAATCCTTTGACATTGCCGTAAAGACTAACCCTAAATATTGAGCGTTTATCGCCCAACTTGCTTCGTATAAACCTGCATCCGCTAGGCTACCATATTGTGTTATAAATGTTTTGACTATAAATTGCACAAAAAAAACAGAGATATTACTTAAAGCCATCATAAAGCCCAACTTTATCGTTGGCAAACCTATTATAAATGATTCTTTAATGGTTTGATTGACTTTAACTGTCTTTATTTTCCTTGCATAGAGATAGCTGACTAAAGTTATAGATAAAGCTGACGATATTAAAGCATACGCTATACCACTTTCTCTAAAAAAATAAAACATTGGCACTGAACAAAGAAAGCCGATAAGAGCTCCATATACATTGGCCAATGCCATGAATTTAAGCTTCCTTGTTCCTTGCAGCAAAGCATAATGGTTCGAATATAATCCGGTTAAAAGAACTACAACAGCCAGTAAAGCAAAAGAAAAAACAAATTTATCTGAATTAAAAATCAGGCGGCTAAGCCAAGAACTTAAACAAATAGTAACTAAAGCACCAAATAATCCGGTAAACCAGACCCAACGACTAATAGCTTTAATTAAGCGAGAAAACTTCAATATATCATTATCAGCACTGATAGTTGCAATTTCTCTGACTGCGCTACTTTGCAAACCTAAGTTAGTAATAGATGAGATTAAACTAATAGAGGAATTAAACAATCCCATTATGCCAAATCCGGTTGCCCCTAACCAAACAGCAACAAGTTTTGACTTTAAAATACCAATAAGGATAGTAACTACTTGAACACCACCAAATAGGCTAGTAGCTTTAAAAGCTGTTCGATACCCTTTTCTTTCGTTTGAATTACTATTCACGTTCTATGCCTATTAAAACAAAATAAGCTCGCACTCTAATTGGAGAACGATTAAGTATCTCCAAGAAGATTCACCCTTTAAATTTCCGATACGCCGCTCCCAACTTCACATTATACCTGTTCTGCACATATACCAGACCATTATAGCATTTAGCAAACGTAACCCAGTTCTTGGATTGTAAAGCACGAAGCATCGGGGATTATTTTTAATGAAGTTCGCGAAAAGAAGAAGAAACTGTTTGTATTCGCTTTCACACATGCTATGCACTGACTAATCTTTCACTTCTTCCCAAGGATAAGGATTATCAATCACATTCAGAAACTCGGCAATAGCTTCCTGCTGTTCTGTTGTGAGCGATGATGAATCCCAAGAAGCGATGATTGCGCGGCCTTCGTCAGCCAAAGGTTCGTCAAATACTTCACCATAGCAGGCGGTAAGCAGACGAAGTTTCAATAATGAAGCGGGAAGAACCTCAAGGATGTCCCAACAACGATCTAAAACTTCCTGAACGTGTTTCTGCTTCTCACCATGGTCGATAAATGAAGCACTATAACCCATCAGCAGTGCAAGACAGACATTCGCCTGCTCTTCGACCGTCCTCCCCTTAGTATCGGAATCATACAAGGCAGTAGTCAGGCGATAAACTTCACTGTTACGACGGGAAAGGTCATCGCTATAGATGGGACTCCCGTCAACACCCAAATACATCAGCTCATGTGCTGCACGCTGAAGGGCAGCTGTTTCTGCAGAAAGAGACATAATATGAATTAAAAATTAAAAGTTAAAAATTAAAGAGAAGCAAAGGGCAACTATCAATTATTTGATTACTTCGATCAGGTCCGGATGAATGGTGGCCATGGCTACGGCAATGACGCCTTGTATCTCGACAACCACACGGCGGTCGCGGGCACCCTTCACTTTCAAGAAAATACCCTCCTGTCCTGCAAAGTCACCACCGGTGACACGGACTTTCGTGCCTTTGGACAAATTCAGTTCATCGGGCTGGAAATACAGGAGATGGTCGTTATAGGTACCCGCTACGGCGATGAAACGTTGCATCTCACTGTCGGGGATGATTATCTTCCGTCCGCTGCGAGTATCGGTGATGTATTGCAGGTAACTGACTTGGGACTTCACACGCTTCACATCCGAAGGACGGGCATGGACAAAAAGCAGATTGTGGACAACAGGAACCAGAGCTCGAACTTTTCTACCTTTCCTTATGCTTACCTTGTATTGCATTGGTATGAAACAGCCCAGTTTTTCTTTTTCAAGAAGATGCATAGCATCAGGCTCTCTACGATAAGTGGCACGCATAGCATACCATATTTCACTCTCTTTATCCGCTTCCATTCAGGAATTATTTCAGAAAAGGGTGTTCTCTCGGGGCTTTGAATCCCTTGTATACACTTGAGTTTCAATCATTTGCGAACACTTTATGTAGAATACGGCAAGCCTTGTGTTCCTCTTGTCAACTAATTTTTTATTGCTGTTCATTACCTTCAAGGTAAAAAGCTATAAACTAAAGACTTAAAGAGATAAATTATCTTTTAATCGTTCGTTTAATGGGCGTAAAAATTTGAGAAAAACAAGGGATTCAAAAAAGACAAAAATGAAAGGATATTAAATATATTTATTTTCAAAAGTGTTGCATTGATTATTAACCGTTTAACCTAAGACAGGAGCTTACTTGAAAATATTTTTATTAAACATCTTGCAAGTTCAAAAAATACCCATTATCTTTGTACCCATTAAACGAACGTTTTTTGAACACCCCTCATTCCACCCATCACATACCTGTATATCAAACAGATACATTCATTTATAGCACTTTCGGATGTTTTTTTTCATCAACCTCTTCCATTTTCAAGAAGAACGCTATACTTTTGCCATTTTTTTACATTTTATATGTATTTAAATAATTCACTAAAAGAAAGAAAAATGAAACAAAAGAAAAAGGCTGAAAGCCTGGAAAAAAAGGGTCGGAAAAGGCAAAAAAATCAGTAACAAACAACACTGTATCAGAGACTAAGGCTAAACCGGGACACCCTATAAGCATGGCGGTGGAAGGAATACGGTTTGAGGATCGGGAAAAGGGAATGAAAGGGTTACTCAATTGGAGAGAGAAGGGATACTTCGGTAATAAAAACGAGATATCCATAAAAGCATTGGCTGACTGGGCAGCAAAAGGCCACATCTTCCTATCCAGACAACATAAACCATTATCAACTAAAACAATAGAAGAAGAATTAGGAGAAATATGGAGAAGTGAGCACCCCCATAAAGCAAGAGAAAAAAGGATAAAAGCAAACGGAAAGACAAAGAAATTAAATGACAATAATTAAATAGTTATATCCTACCTGTAATCCGCTATATCTTTGCCCCCGCTTTAGCAAAGATTAAGCCCCGCAAATGAGAAGATGCCGCTTTTTCAAACAAGTGACATCTTCTCTTTTTTATGCCCGACATAAACACCCGCTAAACAGTTGACAGAACAATTGACAATTGACAATTGACAGTTGACAATGAAAAAACACTAAGTTCAAAATTAAAAAAATTAAAGCGCAATGAAAAAGCGAAAAAAGACCGCTTCACTCCACGAAGCACTCAAAAAGAGATGGAAGATACGTATCATGCTCGAAAAGGCTTATACGGAAGACGCAGCACAATGGATGACAGACAGGATCGAAAGCCTCATCGACTACATGCAGTACGGATATGCACTCGTAGCATACTACAAACAGGACGGAACATTCCGATTCGTGAAAGCGACTCTTCTACCCTACGAAAATAGTTTCCATCTGAAATACGACATAAAGCGTATAAAAGGACACATCGTATATTGGGATGTAGACCTGCACGCATGGAGAAGTTTCCAATTGGAGAATTTTCTGGAATGGAGACCTATTAATTGACAGTTGACAATTGACAGTTGACAATTTAAAAAATCAGGTTCAAAATCAAGTTCAAGTTAAAATTCAATTTCAAATTAAAAGTTATGGCAATGACGTATGGAGGGATACAATATTATCCCATATCAGTGGTACTATTTGACGAGATATACATGGGGCTGATAGAGGCTAAGTTCGGAATGAAAGGCATAGCGATAGCAATGAAGCTACTATGCAAAATATACAAGGAAAACGGTTATTACCTGCAATGGGGTGAAGAGCAATGCACGCTCTTCACCAATAAGGCGGGAAAAGACGTAAACGAAGAGGAAATGCAGGGTATCGTGGATATTCTTGTAGAAAAAGGCTTCTTCGACAAAGAGAGTTACGAGAAACATCAGGTACTGACATCTATTGAGATTCAGAAAGTGTGGCTGGAGGCTACAAAACGTAGGAAAAGGGGGGAGACAGCCTCCCTGCCCTACATTTTGGTGAAAACAGAAGATGAAAAGGGTGATAGAGGTGATAAGGGTGGTAAAGAAACGGACTGTATGCAAAATACACAGAATTGCATACAGGATGCAGCCGGCACAACCGAAAATGCAGACAATTCCGGACAAAGCAGAGTAGAGTATAGCATAGTAGAGGAAAATAGAGAACTCCCCCCTCTAACTCCCCCGCCGGGGGAGGACGTTGGGATATGGAGGAAATATTCTTTTATCAAATTTCCGGGGTACGTTTACAACAGGAACACCCATAATCTGGAATGCCTGCTGCTTTCACTGGACGAACTGCATATCAAAGACCCGGACGACATAAAAGCAATATTAAAGCTGTCCGATTACGGTCGCTTGGGAAATGAGATATGGAGAATAATACATAACACCAAGTGGACTGTGGTAAACAATAACGGGAAGTATCTCATCGCGGCATTGAGCAAGGCGCGAAAACAGGGGTAAAAAGCCGGAAATCAAGAGTAAAAACAAACACTGATTATCAGCTACTTACAAGAAGTTAACTTCCTGTCGACAAGGAGTTAACTTCTTGTTGCCAAACTCCTAACTTCTTGTCGACAAGGAATTGACAACTTGTCGACAGGGTATAAAAATTAAATAAAAAAAGATCATAGTAATAAATGAACTTATTGTGGCATTATTTGTATATATCACAGAATAAACGTAATTTTGCCACAGAAATAAAAGGAGGTATCCATGAAAACAGTTAATCAGATTATCGGAGAAAACCTAAAAAAAATCAGAGAATCATCCGGGTTTACGCAAGAGCAGGTAGCCAAATCAATTGGCATAGAGCGCTCCACTTATAGCAATTATGAAGGAGGGGTAAGAGAAGTTCCATATACTATTCTGGAAAATATTTCAAATCTATTTGGATGCGAACCTTATATATTGTTTGAAGATAACATTCAAACGGATAACGAAATATTGGCTACAGCTTTCAGAATCTCTGATTTGGAAGAAAATGATTTGAAGGAAATTGCCAATTTTAAAGATATCGTAAAGTCCTACCTTAAAATGGAACGCATCGCTCAAAATGAAGCCTAATAAATTTATCATAGAAAAACAAGTTTCAGAATTTCGTATGGATAACGGACTTAGTACCTCCGAAGCTATTACCTTAAAGAGTCTGCTTCTGAAACTGAATATCCTTACTGTTTTTAAACCTTTATCAGAAAACTTTTCCGGCATGTGCCTGAAAGATGCTTCCGAACACCGTTTTATGTTGATTAATTCCAACCAGCCACGGGGAAGACAGCATTTTACAATAGCTCATGAGTTATATCATCTCTACATAGAAGAAAGGCCAACACCGCATAAATGCAACCCCGGTTCCGGAAAAGATCCGATAGAACAAAGCGCAGATATGTTCGCTTCTTCCTTATTGATGCCGGAGTCCGGAATATTCCAACTTATTCCGGAAAAAGAACTAAGCACTAGCAATATATCAATTGCAACCATTTTAAAATTAGAGCATTACTTTTCTGTTTCCCGAACAGCTTTATTATATAGACTGCTTAAGATGAAATTAATAACAGAAACTACCCGCTCTCATTTAGCTGAAATCGGAGTAAAACATTCTGCCAGATGCTTTGGATACGATACTGCTTTATATGAACCTGCAAACGAAGGATTAGTTATCGGTGATTTTGGTGAAAAAGCCCGTTGTTTATTTGAACAGGACAAAATTTCAGAAGGCCACTATTTAGAATTACTCCATAAAATCAATATCAATGGGATGCAAGAAAACGAAGATAGTGCTAGATGCTGATGTAATCATTCACTTTATGGAGGCAGAATATTTTTCGTTACTACCGGAAATATTCCCTGAATACGAACTCCTTATATTTAGATGTAGTCTACAATGAGATTTCAAGAAACTCAAAAACCAAAGACTTTATAGATAATTACCTCCTTTATATTCCTAAAATAAAGAAAGAGGCATTTTTACCTAAAGGAGAATCTATAAGAGAATACTTTCAGTTGCAAAGAACATTAGGTAAAGGAGAAAGCGCGTGCATGATTTATTGTCGGGAAAATCAAGACGTTTTGGGTAGTAGCAATTTAAAAGATATAAAAGAATATTGTTCCAGAAACAATATAACTTATCTGACAACACTTGATTTTTTATATTATGCGTATTACAGAAAAAAAATGACGATACCAGAATGTATGAACTTTATGCAAGCCGTAAATAAGGCAGGAAGTAAACTTCCAATTATTGACATATCACAATATAAGTGTAATGCAATAATATAATACTAAAAAAGGAGAAGCAATAGCCTCTCCTCAGCATGTATTCCTCAGCTTTCAAAACTGTATTACTGTTACAAACATTTCATACCCTACTGTTACAGTGACATCAAGTACTTTTTGAAATCAGCAAATTCCTTTGTCATCGACAGACTTTGCTTTTCACCTTGCATAAAAGCTTTCAGTTTCGCAGGAATCTCTACGGTTTCGCCGATTATACCTTCTACGGTTTCGAGGAATTTTGCCGGATGTGCCGTCTCTAAGAAGATACCTGTTTCACCTGGTTTCAATCCTTCTTTCAGAGCACGGCAACCACAGGCACCATGCGGATCAAGCAGGTAATGACATTCTTTCCACGTCTCACGCATCGTTTCGGCAATCTGTTCATTGGTATAAGTGGCACCACTAATTTCGGCAGAAATGGCTGCATGACTACCTCCATAAAGATCGAGCACACGGGCAAAGTTACTCGGATCGCCCACATCCATAGCATTGGCAATGGTGGCGATAGAAGGACGTGGAGTATAAACTCCGGTTTGCAAATATTGATAGAAGATATCGTTACGGTTATTGGCAGCAATGAAACGCTTCACAGGCAATCCCATACGTTTACCAAACAATCCGGCAGTGATATTTCCAAAGTTACCGCTCGGAACACAGATAACCGGTGACAAGCTACCAGCTACCAGTGACGAGTGAGCTGCGCTGTCATTCTGCACAGCACTTGTAGCCCGTAGCTTGTCACTCGTAGCTTTCTTCAGTTGAGCATAAGCATAGAAGTAATAGAAAGCCTGCGGTAAGAATCGTGCTACATTAATGGAATTGGCACTGGTAAGTTGCAGATGCTCATTCAGTTCCTTATCCATAAAAGCAGACTTCACCAACGCCTGGCAATCATCGAATGTACCGTCTATCTCAAGGGCTGTGATATTCTGTCCGAGAGTCGTAAATTGTTTCTCCTGTATTTCACTGACTTTCCCTTTAGGATAAAGCACATATACATGAATACCCTCCACACCGAGGAAACCATTAGCTACCGCACTTCCCGTATCACCGGAAGTAGCAACCAAGACATTGACTTGTTTCTTACCTTCTTTTCTGATGAAGTATCCTAAAAGACGGGCCATGAAACGTCCGCCCACATCTTTGAAAGCAAGCGTCGGGCCATGGAAAAGTTCAAGGGAATAAATATTTTCTGTCACTTTCACCAAAGGTACATCAAAACTCAGCGTATCATATACGATTTGCTTCAACGTATCGGCTGGAATATCTTCTCCGAAGAAAGCGTCGGCTACACGATAGGCAATCTCCTGAAAAGAAAAAGTATCGATACTATCATAAAAATCTTGTGGCAAAGGTTTAATGCTATATGGCATGAAAAGTCCTTTGTCGGCAGCAAGTCCCTTCACTACGGCTTCTTCCAGGCTGGCGTCGGGAGCTTGTTTATTGGTACTGTAATATTTCATAATCAGCTTTTCATAAATTCATTAATAAACTCATCTTCCTTCAATAATCCGTAACTTCCTTCGCAAACAGACGCTTCATCAAAGGTCTGTACACTATCCGGTTCGATACCCGGATACCAGATGAAGAAAGGGATCGGTTCATTGGTATGTGTGCGAAGCTCACATGGAGTAGGATGATCGGGCAATACGGCAATAGCTACCGGTTCCTCCCAATCTTTCACGGCTTCATATATAGGACCTACAGCACGGCTATCCAGATTCTCGATCGTCAGAAGTTTTAAATCCACATTCCCTTCATGTCCGGCCTCATCGCTGGCTTCGATATGCAGATAGACGAAATCATCCGTCTTCAGGGCTTCCAGTGCGGCAGCCACTTTATTTTCATAATTGGTATCATACAAGCCCGTTGCACCTTCCACTGTCAGGCGGCGCAAATCCGCATAATATCCGATACCATTGATCAAATCTACAGCAGAAATCACTGCCCCCCGTCTCACTTGTGGGAACTTATCAGACAAACGTTCCATTTTAGGACGATAGCCGGGACTCCAGGGCCAAATACTGTTAGCCGGGTCTTTCCCTTCCGCCATTCGCTTCTGATTCAACGGATGATTTTTCAAAAGCTCCTGTGAACGCAGGATAAGGTCATTAATCAAATCAGCGGTTTGTTGCGGAGTCAGGGGAGCAAGCGACGAGCTACCAGCTACAAGTGACGAGTGAGCTGCGCTATCATCCTGCATAGCACTTGTAGCTTGTAGCTCGTCACTTGTAGCTGACTCACTTGTAGCTTTCACCAATAACGGGCGGAAAGGCTTCAACGGTACATCGTGCGGTGGCGTACAATCGATACGCTTATCTCCACCTTTGATCACCAATAAATGACGGTACTGAACACCTGTATGGAAACGCACCCGTTCATTACCCAGATGCTCCTGCAAGTATTTCACCAGTACATCGGCTTCTTCCGTTGTGATGTGTCCGGCAGAATGGTTTTTAATATGATCACCTTCAATGCAAATGATGTTACAACGCATTGCCATCTCACCCGGTTTCAAATCTACACCGATGCTGGCAGCTTCCAGAGGTCCTCGTCCTTCATAAACTTTCGGCAGGTCATAACCCAGAACGGACATATTCGCTACCTCACTACCGGGATGGAAACCGTCGGCAACAGTCTTCAACCGTCCCGTACGTCCCATGCTTGCCAGTTTATCCATATAAGGCGTCTTGGCATATTGCATCAGCGTCTTACCGCCCAATGACTCCACAGGCCAATCCGCCATTCCATCGCCTAATATGATTATATGTTTCATAATTAGTTGAATTAAGAATGAAGAATTTCCATGCGGTATGATAGCGCAGCCTAATTCTTCATTCTTCATTAATCATTCTTCATTAATTAAACATTTGCAATACTCATGATATCCGCAAATACACCCGCCGCCGTCACTCCGGCACCGGCACCGTATCCTTGTATCATCATCGGATATTCTTTATAACGTTCCGTAGTCAGCAGAATGATATTGTTACTACCTTCCAAACCATAGAACGGATGGTTTACACCCACTTCCTGCAGTCCGACTGATGCTTTGCCATTCTCCAGTTTAGCAACAAAACGCCAATGCTTGTTCTCAGCTTCCAATACCTTGCGACGGGCTTCGAAGTCCGCATCCAGACCCGGCACTTTCTTCCAGAAATCATCCAGTGAACCTTCAAAGAAATCATCGGGTACGAACAGGTTCTTTTCTACATCCGACTGTTCCAGTCTGTAACCGGCTTCACGTGCCAGGATCACCAGTTTACGGATAACGTCCTTGCCACTCAGGTCGATACGCGGATCCGGTTCGGAGTAACGCTCTTCCTGCGCCATCTTGATGGTCTTGCTGAAAGGAATATCCGCACTGATCTTATTAAAGATATAGTTCAGCGTGCCACTCAGTACAGCTTCAATCTTCAATATCTTGTCACCACTATGGATAAGGTCATTGATCGTATTGATAATCGGAAGTCCCGCACCCACATTCGTTTCAAAGAGGTACTTCACACCACGCTGACGGGCAATCTGTTTCAATTCACGGTAGTTCTCATATTCCGAGGAAGCGGCAATTTTATTGGCTGCCACTACGGAAACGTTGTGTAACAACAGGTCTTTGTACAAGGAAGCAACTGCCGCACTTGCCGTACAGTCTACAAATACCGAGTTGAAGATATTCATACCGATAATCTCATCACGCAAAGTTTCCAGCGTACTCGGTTTACCCTTCTCTGCCAGTTCTGCACGGAAATCCGTCAGATCGAAGCCTTCACGGCTAAACATAGCCCGGTCAGCGTCAGCGATACCCACAATATGTAGCTTCAATCCATTCTCCATCATCAACTTCTGCTGTTGACAACGGATTTGTTCCACCAGGCTGCCACCCACCGTACCGATACCACAAATAAAGAGGTTCAGTACCTGGTATTCCGACAGGAAGAATGAGTCATGGATAACGTTCAATGATTTACGCAATGATTTGAAATCCACTACAAATGAGATATTCGTTTCCGAAGCACCTTGGGCACAAGCTATTACATTGATACCGTTACGTCCCAACGTACCGAACAGCTTTCCGGCAATACCCGGGGTATGCTTCATATTTTCACCTACAATAGCTACCGTAGCCAGGTTCTTCTCTGCCTGTATCGGTGAGATCTCTCCCATTTCAATCTCTTTGGCAAATTCCTCGTTCAGCACTTCACAAGCCAGGTCGGCATCCGCATTACGCACACCGATAGACGTTGAGTTCTCCGAAGAAGCCTGAGATACAAGGAACACACTGATGCCATTCTTCGCCAACGCCTTGAAGATGCGGTAGTTCACACCAATCACACCTACCATACCTAGACCCTGCACAGTAATCAGACTGGTATCATTGATAGAAGAAATACCTTTAATCGCTTTCGTGCGCGGATCAGATACTTCCTGCTTGATAATCGTTCCCGTTCCTTCGGGATTGAATGTATTCTTTATTAAAATAGGAATATTCTTGTGGCAAACCGGATAAATAGTCGGCGGATATACTACCTTGGCACCGAAATTACAAAGCTCCGTTGCCTCTACATAACTCAATTCGTTAATGGTATAAGCGGTAGAAATCACACGCGGATCGGCAGTCATGAAACCATCCACATCCGTCCAGATTTCCAATTGGTCAGCATCCAATGCCGCCGCAATAACCGAAGCTGTATAATCGGAACCACCACGTCCCAGATTCGTAACATCTCCTGTCGCCTTATCAGTAGAGATAAAACCCGGTACCAGCGCACGCTTCGGCAAAGTGCTGAATGTTTCACGAATCAATTGATTCGTCAACTCGGTATCCAGTACATACTTAGAGTGCTTCTTTTCTGTTTTGATAAACTTGCGTGAATCAAACCATTTGGCTCCTGTCAACTCTGCAACGATAATGGACGATAAACGCTCGCCATAGCTGACAATCGTATCGGAAGTCTTTTGCGAAAGGTCCTTTATCAGATAAATACCCTGGAAAATATCTTTCAGTTCATTGAGCAATTCACCAATCTGGCGTTGCAGTTCCACTTGCCCCTCACCTGCGGGAATCACTTCTTTAATCATTTCCACATGGCGGTAAACAATTTCGCGGAACTCATTTTCGTAAGCAGCATCACCGGCAGCCGCCATTTTCGACGTGTTTATCAGCTTGTCTGTGATGCCCCCCAGTGCGGAAACCACCACAATTACCGGTTCTTCTACTGCTTCTACAATTCTCTTTACGCTCAAAATACTGTTCGCGGAACCTACGGACGTTCCGCCGAATTTTATTACTTTCATATCCTTTATTACTATTGATAAGGTTGATACAATGTGTCGGGAACAGGACGTATATGCCTGTATTGACTTGAATTAAATAAGAAAAACTGCTGAAAAATAGTGTAACACGTAGAAACACAAATACTATCCATTAACCCCTAAGGGTCATGGTCATGCACATGGATGTGACTGTATGTTGATAGTACTTGTTCATACTCTCTGTTTCTTTCATTATTGATAAGTGTCGCAAAAGTAATAATAAAAACATTCAATCTATCACATTTTGCGGTTTTTTTGTAATAAAAATATAGAAAGGCCTCAAAAGAGGCAGAAATATGCAAAAGTACGAAGTGTCATTTTCACACATAACCACACAATATTCCACTATCAGCGGCACAGTTTTATAACATTTTGATATTAAATCCAAGATATATCATTATATTTGCACTGAATTATCGTAAGAGAATGCATATGAGTCCAAATATAACTTCCATTTTGCTAATCTATACCGGTGGAACCATCGGAATGATAGAAAACCCCGAAACGGGTGCTTTAGAGAATTTCAATCTCGAGCAGCTGAAAAAGCATGTACCGGAGCTGCAAAATTTCACATTCCATATCGATACTTACCAATTCGATCCTCCGATGGACTCTTCGGATATGGATCCGGAAGCCTGGCGTAAACTGGTGCATATCATTAGTGACCATTACGATAGATACACAGGTTTCGTAATCCTGCATGGCACGGATACGATGGCATATACCGCATCCGCCCTCAGCTTTATGTTGGAAGGATTGAGCAAGCCTGTCATCCTCACCGGATCGCAACTCCCTATCGGAGTACTCCGCACAGACGGAAAAGAAAACCTTCTTACCAGTCTTGAAATAGCCAGTGCACGCGATGCAAAAGGCAATCCGCTTGTACCCGAAGTCTGCATCTTTTTTGAGAACCACCTGATGCGCGGCAATCGTACCATCAAGATGAATGCAGAGAACTTCAATGCATTCCGTTCATTCAATTATCCTGTATTGGCAGAAGCAGGTATCCATATTAAATACAACAATGTGCAAATCCGCTTTAAGGAAGTTGAACGGGAACTGAAGCCACATTATCTATTAGATACCAATGTCGCTGTCCTAAAACTCTTTCCGGGTATTCAGGAGAATGTAGTATCGAGTATACTGGGCATTGAGGGATTGAAGGCTGTCGTGCTCGAAACTTACGGTTCGGGAAATGCTCCCCGCAAAGAGTGGTTCATACGCCGCTTGCGGAATGCTTGCGAGCAAGGGATAGTCATCGTCAACGTCACCCAGTGCAGTGCCGGAACCGTAGAGATGGAACGTTATGAAACGGGCTATCAGTTAATGCAGGCAGGAGTAGTTTGCGGATATGACAGTACGACAGAGTCTGCGGTTACTAAACTGATGTTTCTGTTGGGCCACGGTTATACGTCTGAGGAGGTACGAAAGAGAATGCGTACTCCAATGGCGGGAGAAATTACTACCATTTAAAAAGCAACCCGTTAGTGGCAAACAAGACTTTATCCTTGTGCCCGAAAGGGGACAAGAACTCTTACCAATCCATATACACTACCAGAATAAATCCCTTCTAAATCGGACAAGCGAACGGCTAAATTCGTATCTTTGACCATTCATTCAACAACAAGAGTCTCTTATGGCAAAAGATAAAACGGTTTATGTGTGCAGCAACTGCGGGCAAGATTCTCCAAAATGGGTAGGCAAATGTCCATCGTGCGGAGAATGGAACACATATGTGGAAGAAGTGATACGAAAGGAAGTCGTCAACAAACGTCCGGTCTCCGGGATAGAGACAGAAAAGCAAAAACCTATTGTTCTTAGTGAAATAGAGGCGGATGATGAGCCGCGTATCGACCTGCACGATGAGGAACTGAACCGGGTATTGGGAGGCGGATTGGTTCCGGGATCTCTGGTACTGATTGGCGGTGAACCGGGAATTGGTAAATCGACTTTGGTACTACAAACTGTACTTCATATCCCTGAAAAGCGCGTTCTCTATGTATCGGGTGAAGAAAGTGCCCGCCAATTAAAATTGCGTGCCGACCGGTTATCGCACAATTCCAGTGATTGCCTTATTGTTTGCGAAACATCATTAGAGCAGATATTCGTACATATCAAGAACACCCGTCCGGAACTAGTAATCATTGATTCTATACAGACCATCTCTACAGAAAGCATAGAATCTTCCCCGGGAAGCATCGCACAAGTACGCGAATGCTCGGCAAGCATCCTGCGCTTTGCCAAAGAAACACATACACCGGTATTGCTTATCGGGCATATCAATAAGGAAGGCAGTATTGCCGGACCAAAAGTTCTGGAACATATCGTAGACACGGTGTTGCAGTTTGAGGGTGACCAGCATTATATGTATCGTATTCTGCGTAGTATCAAGAATCGTTTCGGCAGTACAGCGGAATTGGGTATTTATGAAATGCGTCAGGATGGATTACGGCAAGTCAGTAATCCGTCGGAGTTATTGTTGAGCCAGGATCATGAAGGGATGAGTGGTATAGCGATAGCTTCGGCTATAGAAGGGATACGCCCGTTCCTGATTGAGACACAGGCATTAGTAAGCAGTGCGGTATATGGTAATCCGCAACGTTCGGCCACCGGATTCGACCTTCGAAGGATGAATATGCTGCTGGCGGTACTGGAAAAACGGGTAGGCTTCAAGTTAGCGCAAAAGGATGTATTCCTAAATATTGCAGGAGGATTGAAGGTGAATGATCCGGCAATAGACCTGGCGGTTATCAGTGCCATACTTTCCAGCAATATGGATGCAGCCATCGAACCGGAAGTCTGCATGGCAGGAGAAATCGGATTGTCGGGAGAGATAAGACCTGTGAATCGCATAGAACAACGTATCGGTGAAGCGGAGAAACTGGGATTTAAACGAATTCTGCTTCCGAAATATAATCTGCAAGGAATTGATACGAATAAAATAAAGATAGAACTGATACCGGTGCGGAAGGTAGAGGAGGCGTTCAGGGTACTCTTCGGATGATTCACCACAGAGGACACAGAGGGCACAGAGGATTTAAAATATTATATATGGAAGAAGATATTAATATATTGACGGGGACAACATTAAAATATGCATTTGAAGTACATACTCAATTAGGCCCCGGATTATTGGAGAACACATACGAAGCTTGCCTATTTTATGAGTTAAGTAAAGCTGATATAAAAGTAGAAAGGCAAAAGAAGTTGCCAATCATTTATAAAGGAATTACATTGGATACTGATTATAGAATTAATTTATTAATTGAAAAGAAATTAATATTAGAACTAAAAAGCGTTGAAAGCTTGCTGCCAGTTCACTCCGCTCAGCTTCTTACTTACATGAAGCTAAGCGGTCTGCAATATGGATTATTACTAAACTTCAATGTTCCAAGTCTAAAATACGGTATTAAACGTTTTATTTTATAACCCTAACCCTCTGTGACCTCTGTGTCCTCTGTGGTGAAAAAATAAATTATGATACAAGAATACCAACTGCGCGTGCTGCCCGAAGTAGCCGCCAATGAGCAACGATTGAAAGAGTACCTCGTACAGGAAAAAGGACTGAATATGCGGGATATCACTGCTACACGAATACTGAAGCGGAGCATTGATGCCCGTCAACGAACTATATTCGTAAACCTGGGCATACGGGTCTACCAGAACGAAATGCCAAAGGATGAGGAATTCCAGCATACTATATATAATAATGTGGAAGAAAAACCACAAGTCATCGTAGTAGGTGCCGGACCCGGTGGATTGTTTGCCGCACTAAAGCTCATTGAACTTGGACTACGTCCCATCATCGTGGAACGTGGAAAGGATGTGCGCGAACGTAAGAAAGACTTGGCACTCATCAGCCGGGAACACACAGTCAACCCGGAATCCAATTACAGCTTTGGTGAAGGTGGAGCCGGTGCTTATTCGGACGGGAAACTCTATACCCGCAGCAAAAAACGTGGAAATGTGGATAAGATATTGAATGTATTTTGTCAACATGGTGCTTCTACAGCCATACTGATAGATGCACATCCTCATATCGGTACGGATAAATTGCCACGTGTGATAGAGAATATGCGAAATACTATCCTCGAATGTGGCGGAGAAGTACACTTTGAAACACGCATGGATGCCTTGATTATAGAAGGCGATGAGATAAAAGGTATCGAAACCAATACAGGACAGACTATCCTCGGTCCTGTGATTTTGGCAACAGGACATTCCGCACGGGATGTGTATCGCTGGTTAGCGGACAATAATGTAGAAATTGAGGCAAAAGGTATTGCAGTAGGCGTACGTCTAGAACACCCTTCAGAACTAATCGATCAGATACAATATCACAATAAGAACGGACGGGGTAAATATCTGCCTGCCGCCGAATACAGTTTTGTGACACAGGTAGACGGACGAGGGGTATATAGTTTCTGTATGTGCCCGGGTGGTTTCGTGGTACCAGCTGCCAGCGGTCCGCAACAGATTGTGGTAAATGGAATGAGTCCCAGTAACCGCGGGTCGCGTTGGAGCAACTCGGGAATGGTAGTAGAGTTGAGGCCGGAAGACTTGGAGCAATTGACAATTGACAATGCACAATTGACAACTCCAAACCAGCAACAGCGCAATAGCGCAGCCAATTGTCAATTGAACATGATGTATTTTCAGGAGGCCTTAGAGGCCGCCTGCTGGCAGCAAGGCAATATGCGGCAAACAGCTCCTGCACAACGTATGTTGGACTTTACACGCAAAAAGCTGAGTTACGACCTTCCCGAAAGTTCATACGCTCCGGGATTAATATCTTCTCCGCTTCACTTCTGGATACCTTCGTTTCTGACAGAAAGGCTAAGTAAAGGTTTTCAGCAATTCGGACGATACAGCCATGGATTCCTCACAAACGAGGCCGTCATGATTGGTATAGAAACACGTACATCAGCTCCCGTACGAATCATAAGAGACAAGGATACATTACAGCACATCCGAATAAAAGGACTGTTCCCTTGCGGGGAAGGAGCCGGATATGCAGGCGGAATCGTATCGGCAGGCATCGACGGAGAACGATGTGCAGAAGCGGTAGCCAACTATTTCAAGCCATAACAATTATTTCCTTTCACGGTAACACTGTTTACCCCAAATGGTAACTTCATTTACACGCCGAGGTAAAAGCCG
>OHNO01000203.1_pt1 | contig 38234 bp, 33 predicted proteins | sample 1569521 | NCBI WGS metagenome assembly OHNO01 (sample SAMEA3879604, study PRJEB24766) | human gut metagenome | biome: human-associated habitat; feature: feces | place: USA | collected 1985/1987
AAAATTGATGTAAAAACCTTTGTTAACTGTGCGGCCGTAACCCTAAGAGTCTTCCTTGAATTAAGTGTTGACTCTTTTCTTGAGGCCAAAGGACTATTAAAAGAAGGGGAAATATCTGCATCATTAGCTCCCAGATCTCTATATCAGAAAGTTAATGATGTTAGTCAATATTTACATAAGAATAAATTAGCAGATGAATCTATTACAATGGCTGTGAAATTACTCACAAAAGAAAAAAATTCCGTTTGGGGTGTAGATACGATGCATGCATATGTACATAGTAATAAATTATCCCCCATACCTGGGGATATACAAACGACATGGGATAATATTCAAGATTTTATGCTAACTTTGTGGGCACAAATAGAAGCTGAATAATCTTATGACATATTATTCTCCCCTTAGATATCCAGGTGGAAAAGGTAAAATTTCGACTTTCTTCTCTGAATTATTTATTGTAAATAATTTAGTAGGAGGTACTTATATTGAGCCTTATGTAGGTGGGGGATCAATCGCCCTCTATTTATTAATGAATAGAATTGTCAATCGAATAATCATAAACGATAGAGATCGCTCATTATTTGCATTTTGGTATTCTATGTTAAACAATACCGAAGAGTTCTGCCAACTTATAACAAACACTCCAGTTACGATGGAAACTTGGCATCTACAAAGAGAAATTCAAAGGAATAAAGCTGATGTCGATTTATTATCTTTAGGATTCTCTACATTTTTTCTAAACCGTACTAATCGTTCTGGTATTATAAAAGGTGGTGTCATTGGAGGGCTCAATCAAACTGGTAATTATCTGATTGACGCTCGATACAACCCTGATAAGCTGAAAGAAAGAGTTCAGGCCATAGCTCAATTTTCTGATCACATCGAGTTATTTAATTTAGACGCTGTTGAATTAGTTAACAATTTACAAAACGACTTACCCAATAATTCATTATTTTATTTTGATCCTCCATATTATGTAAAAGGCAAAGGATTATATATGAATTACTATAATGATCAAGATCACCTTGATATATACAATGCTATTACTCAAATAGAAAATCAAAAATGGATAGTAACCTACGATAAAGTAGACTTTATTCGTGATCTTTATATGAATTATCATATGTTTGAGTACTCGCTAAATTACAGTGCAGCTACTGTAGGAAAAGGTAAAGAATATATGATTCTTTCGGATAACTGTATCCTACCACCTGATAGTCCTATTAAGCTTTCTAATATATAATCAATGCGATTCTAATGCTTCATCAGATTGAAGCTATTAGCTTTGACAAGTTAGACTGGGTTTCCATGAGCTGGAAACCTTTTTATTCTATTTCATAGTAGGAAACTTATCAGGAATCCTGCTATAAGCCCCAATACGAAACATACTGCAATAATCAGTGTTCTATAAAACATTGAAATACGAAAACTATAATATTCATATCTCAATTCTTGCAGTTGCCTTTTTACTGAATTAAAATCATTTTCTTGAATCATATCCTATTTGTTTCCCGCTAAAGTACAAAAAAATCCTCATGTTATTGTATGTGTCAAATATTATTTCGACATTGCAGCGATTTTACTAATACAAAAAATGAACATGAAGAAAATCACTATTACAATGGCGTTATTATTCGCCGTAACTATCTTTGTATCTGCACAAAACAAAGAGTTGGAGAAATGGGCAAACAAAGAAAATGCCCAAAGTAGTCAAAGTGTAACAGAGAGTAGAAGAAAACCGAATGTTGTCAGGGAAGCTGGTATCTATCTTGAAAAGTCGGCAAAGTATCAATACGGCGCTATTGGTTGTGCTGGCATTGGGACGGCTCTTGCTATTACAGCCGGTGTTATCGGAACTAAAGTCTACAGATATGATGATGACTATACAAATACTAATGAAGTCTATGATAAAATAGAATCAGATCGCAAATTACGTAAAGGACTATTCATTGCTTCCGGAATTAGTTTTGCCGCTGCTATATGTTGTGAAATAGTAGCTATAAACTACAAACTAAAAGCCGGGCGAAGTTTGCATTTGTTCTCTAACGGTACCGGTGGCGGGCTGACATATACATTCTAAAATACTATGCAATATGGAAATATTTGATTTTATTACAATTGATTTTGAAACAGCAAATCAATATCGAGACAGCGTTTGCCAATTAGGAATAACTACGGTTAAGGGTGGCAAAATAAAAGATGTCAAATCATGGTTAATCAACCCTGAAACTTTCTTCGACGATTTCAATGTACGAATACATGGAATAACAGAAGAGATGGTAAAGGATAAACCTACATTTGCTGAGTTATGGCCTACTATTACCCCATATTTAGGTGATGAAAAAGTAAGAAATATTATTTTTGCCCACAATGCCAATTTTGACATCAAAGCACTTATTACAACACTCTCACGCTATAATTTGCCTTTTCCTTCATTATTATTTGGATGCAGCTTAGCTATATCTCGAAGAGTATGGCCAGGAGAGCCTTCTTATTCTCTTTCTTCTTTATGCAATAAGTTGGGCATTACGCCCGGAGAACACGATGCTGGAGAAGATTCAAGAGCATGCGCAGAAATCATTTTATTAGCAGCGCAAGAAAAAGGAGTTGACTTAACCAAAGAGATTCTATCCGATGAGGAACTTACAGAGATAGAAAACAAATTTCAGTTCTTTTTTGGTGAATTTAATCATAATGGTTACTTATCTTCTGTTTGCCAGCGTATCAATAAAGCAGCTCGAACCAAACAAATTATAGGTGATGAGTCTAAGAATAACCCTGAATCCATTTTCTATCAAAAAAATGTTGTATTCACAGGAGCACTTTCAGCAATGAAACGTACTGAAGCACAACAAATAATAGCTGATATAGGTGGCTTTAATCAAAATGGCGTAAATAGAGATACTAATTTTCTTGTAGTTGGTCAACAAGACTACCGCATTGTCGGAGAAGACGGAATGAGTAGTAAACAAGAAAAGGCTATCAAGCTAATAGAAAAAGGGGCAGATTTGGAAATACTATCTGAGGATGAGTTTCTACGATCCATATAAAAAAGGAAAGCGGAGCAAGAAACTCTGCTTTTTTATTGCAGATTCAGCATATCTATTTTGCCAATACGTGAATATTTGGCAAAAACATTGCAAATATTATTATTTTCACAATAATATATGTTATATTTGCAGTGCATTACATTTGATACAGGCGAGACAGTTCGCCAACTTTTGCCGTTGGCATTTTTTGTGCCTATCGGTTAACATATAGTTCCGACCCCCGTGTGGAGCGTTAATGCGCCCACTGCCTGTATCAGGTGTAATGCAACGGGAAAGCGGAACTTTCTTTGTTCCCTTCCCGTCTTTTAGTTGACACTTAGTGTGTATTAATCAACATATTATTTTATTTCATTTAAATGCATTACAAAATGAATAAATTAACCACCGGCACTCAATACGTGCCCTCGTTCCGCTCCACGCAGAACGTAAACACGCTCCAAGAGCGTTATTATCGCAGCATGACTGACTGCGAAGTGAAAACAGACACCGATCGCTGGTATGTGGCGGCTATCTTCTCTGTTTGTGTAGGATTTATCTTTCCTCCTTGCTTTCTGGCTGCTGGCTATTGTGTTTATAAAGCAAAGAAAGGAGGCAACCATGAAGAATAAAGCCATCATTACTCCGGAAATGCTATCCACTATCTCATACATGCAGCAAGAAGGTATGGTGAACAATCTTATAGATTTTATGGGTGAAGTTATTGACTATGTTATAGACGAAAATCCGCCCAGTTTAGAAGGTGATGGTTTACTAAGTAGAATGCGCATGATTCAGACCGCTCGCTATTTTCAAAAGGAAATGGAAACATTCATCGTTAAAGAAGGAGGTGAACAATGAAACGACATGAAGCCCTACGTCTCATTAACTCCCTGTTAGATCCGACTACCCCCATGGATGAAAAACAACTCGCAGCAGCCAGATTATCCGAATTAATTCGTATCTTGCTGCCTGAAGATAAGGAGGAAGAAGAATGATGTTAACTATATTAGCTTTATCCGGAATTGTCACTATCGGTATCGGTGTGATCAAAACCACCAAATCATTTTTTTGGAAAATGGTTTGGAGTATTATAGTCGTTATCCTGTTTCTGGTCATGATAATGCCAGACTAATAATAATCCCCTAAATACTTGTCCTTTATAGCCCGCCTCATGCGGGTTATTTTTGTGCCCATAACCTAAACCCTTGTGTTGTTATGGACATCTACAATCACTTTTCATACGGCGAACAGCTCGCCATCAGGCTGAGGTCTATCAGTCACACACCCGAAAAGCCCCGTTTTTTTGAAGCCTTCGGACTGGAAGATCTGTATAACCTGGATGATAAGCTATCCTGTGTAACCGGTATGATCCTGATTGCCGTCAATGGGTACGAGTCTGACTCCCAGGATAACGGAGGCGACGGCTTAAACGATGCCCTGCAGTATAGTTTCATCGTTGCTAAGAATACGATATCCGACCGACCTCAAACCATCACTGCCGCTTTTGAAGAATGCCGCCCTGTATGCAAACAAATCCGGAACGTGCTGTTCCAGGATCCTCAACTCTCTTATGCCATCGACCGCAATACGCAAATCAATGGTATCGGCCCGATAGGTGATAACTTTTACGGCTGTATGCTCACCTTCACCATACATGAAGCTGAAGATTTTTTTATTGACGCAACCTTTTGGAATGCATAGCTATGGGATACTACAAAAACACCCGAGACGCCCGTAGTGCAGCACGAAGATACAATGCAGCCAAGCGCAAGCAAAACAGCCTCTCTGGGGCCGGAGCATCAAGCCTTATTCGCCTTGAAACCATCTCCGAAACCGAACGCTATTCAATGGCTCAAGACGCTGATCGTGTGGTAGAATACAATAATGCTATTAACGCCTGGCAAAACTCCGTAGCCGCACAGCTTCGCGCTACCATTGCCTCCCGAAGTATGCGCATAGCCCGGGAACTTCACCCTAAAGCCTACACCGATAAATATGGCATCATTAACCAACTTGGCTTTTCATTTCCACGTCATGGTATCTATATTCACAAAGGAGCCGGACGTGGACAAGGCGGAACTATCGGCTCTAACTGGACTAAACTCAAAAACATCAATGGAATTGAAGTAAGTACCGGAATCGTAAAGCATACAAATCCTAATTCTCTAAATGCCAGCCAAGGCACCGGTAACCGCAACGCTTTTGAATGGTTTGATCCGGTTGTCCGGAATCGTCTTCCAGAACTCGCAGACATCGTAACAAGATATTTCGACACTATGCTGATCGACGCTACCAGAATATTCATAGATAAATAACCTACCTTATGGCAAATAACGACCTAAACCGCAGCATTAAAATTTATATCGACGGCACGCCTGCAGCTCAAGGAGCTGCCACCGTTGAAGCAGCTATTCAGAAATTAGAAAAAGAGCTTGCCAGCCTCAGTAAAGGCGAAGCTAATTACGAAAGTAAAAGTAGGAAATTAAAGAAAGAGCTGGAAGCCAAAAACCGAACTCTGAAAAACTATCAAACCAAAGTAAAAGAGACCGAAACGGTATTAAATAACCTGTCCGGATCTTCGTATACGAAACTGATTGCCGTACAAGCTCAGGTACGTAAAAACTTGCGCGAAGCCACGCCAGGAACAACACAGTACACTGCCGCCCTGGAACAAAACCGCCGTGTAACCGAAGCCGTGACACGTGCGCAAAATGCAATGCGTGTAGAGGTCGGATGTCAAGGAACGACCTTCGGCAAAGCGATCGGTATCTTTAATAAATATGCCGCCGTCGTAACGGCAGGTATCGCCGCCATTACCGGAGTAACCCTCAAGCTGAACCAACTCCGAGAAAAGCGTAACCAACGCGAAGAAGCCAAAGCCGACGTAAAGGCTTTAACCGGGCTGGATGACGCCAGCGTCAACTGGCTGGAACAGGAAGCGAAAAGATTATCTACCGCTATGGACGAAAGCGGCATCCGGATCCGGCAGTCTGCAACCGAGATACTGGATGCTTATAAATTGGTAGGTTCTGCCAAACCGGAACTGTTAGAAGACAAAGAAGCACTGGCAGAAGTTACGAAACAAACTCTTATACTGGCATCCGCTTCCGGAATGACCTTGAAAGATGCCGTTGACGCTGTAACCTTATCACTCAACCAATACGGAGATGGTGCAGACCAAGCGGGAAGATATGCTAATGTTATGGCAGCCGGTTCCAAATTCGGCGCCGCCGGTGTTGAGTCCGTTACTGAAGCTGTCACAAAGTCCGGTGTTGCCGCTTCTTCCGCCAATATCCCCATAGAGCAATTAGTCGGTACCATTGAAACTTTGGCCGAGAAAGGTATCAAAGATGAAATTGCCGGTACCGGGCTGAAGAAGTTCTTCTTAACCCTGCAAACTGGAGCTGACGAAACCAATCCCAAAATAGTAGGACTGGAAACTGCACTCAACAACCTGCAACAAAAGCAGCTCTCTGCCGCGCAGATAAAAAAACAGTTCGGTGAGGAAGGTTATAACGTCGCCAGCGTTCTGATCAATGAGGCCGAGAAGGTGAAATACTACACCGAAGCCGTCACCGGTACGACTGTTGCCGTTGACCAGGCAGCTACCAAGTCAGCGACGGCAGCCGCCAAACTTGACCAGGCTAAAAATAAGATGAACGAAATGGGTATTGCCTTGATGGAGAAGTTGAATCCTGCCATCGTGCAATCTATTAATGGTGTTGTGAGCTGGGGAGGCAAATTTATCAAGTTAGTGGACTTCATCACCCGAAACATGGGAATCATCATCACCCTAACTACAGCTATAGTAAGTTATTATACGGCCGTCAAACTTGCAGCAATCTATGAATCACGCCTTAAAAATGCCAAGTTAGCCAGCATTGCTACTGATAAGTTGTCGGTTATATGGCACAAAGCTCTATCAGGTGCAGTCTTGCTGTTATCTGCAGCAAAGTTAGCATTAACCGGTAATATAAGTAGAGCAGCAGCCGCTATGCGCCTGTTTAATACTGTAACAAAAGCTAATCCACTTGCTATCATAGTCTCATTAGTAGCGACTTTAGGTGTAGGTCTTTACCAACTTCTCGGTCGTACTAATTCCGTAACAGATGCAATGAAACGTATGAACGGAGAAATACTCACTGAACAACGTTCACTCGATACATTGTTCTCCGCACTGAATAAAACAACTGAAGGTAGTCAGGAACGCCGTAATATTATTCAAGATATTAATGATAAATATGGTACATACCTACCAAACCTGTTAACAGAAAAAAGTAATCTGGATGAAGTTAACGAAGCCTATAAACGTATTAATAAATCTCTTGTTGAACAAATTGCTTTAAAGTATAAAAATGAAGAAATACAGACCCTCATGGAAGGTGAAGAAGGTTGGTTTGGTGATGAAGGGTTTGCCAAAACACAGATTGATGCCATCGAAAAAATGCGTTCTCAATTAGAAAAAACATTAGGTAATGGTAAATTAGCCAACATGGCCATTGATGACATCAAAAGAACCACAGAAGAATATAACAAAGCTGGCATGAAATGGGAAAAAGCATTCGGTCAGGCTTATGACACTATCAAGGCTAAATATCTCGGCAAAAAGTCTTTAGGTAGTGATTTTGCTTTTGACATGGAGAAATACATTAGAAATGTGTACAAGATGGAAAAGGAGATCGGTCGTGTCGAAAAGAAATATGCTAATTGGATGCCAAAGACTCCAAAGAATGAACTCCCGGAAGTAGTCATAACTGCTAATAAGCCTAAACCTAAAGGTGATAATGGTGGAAATGCCGATGAAAAGGGGCAAGAAAAAGCCCGCAAAGCCGCTTTGGAAAAAGAAAAGATACTCTATGCCCAACAACAGGCCGATATCAAGAAAATATATGCGGAAGGACACAGCGAAGAACTGCAAACAGAAAAACAGTATGAAACCAAAATGCTGGATCTGAAATCGGAACATTTCAAACGGGTTATCAATTTAGCCGGCAAAGGAACTTCGGAAGCTGCCGACGCTGAAAAACAGCTCGATGACCTACAGATTCAGGAGCGAAAGAAAGCCGTTGAGCTTGCCATCGAGGAAGAAAAGCAACTCTATGAAAAGCAACAACGTGATCTGAAGGAAGTGTTCATCAACCAAAGTGATGAAAATCTGAACACTCAGGAAAGTTATGAAGATGCCAAAGATCAACTGGCTATCATGCACCTGCAACGTTCTCTTGAGATTGCCGGGCTGGATGCTGACGCCAGGAAGACTATCGAAGAGCAGCTCTTTGATTTCAAGATGAAGTGTGTCCAGGAAGAACTGAAGGAACGAAAGAAAGCAGCCGACAAAGAGGCTAAAATGGCCGAAGACCTTGCCAAAAAACAGACTGCCAGCGGTAAGAAACAACATACCGCCATGATGCAGTATGCCAATGGCTTTGGTGAAGCAATAGGCAACGTTATCGCCGGGCAGGAAAACGCCCTGGCAAACTTCGGTGACTCTATGGTCGATATCGTCTTTGATGTACTAACCACCATGATCGATGCAGAACTGATACGATTAACCGGTATCGGTATCACCACCATCGCAGAAGCCCAAGCCCGTGAAATAGGTAGCAAAGGTTTCTTAGGTATCGCAACCGGTGCGGCCCTGGCTGCTGTTATCGGCGGAACGATTGCTGCAGCTCGTGCCGGATTGAAAGCCCTGATCGGTGGAAAGAAAAGTTCCAGCTCCGCTTCTGATACCGAAAACAAGACTCCAACCGCCAACGTAACCGTTCGCCAATGGGCAACCGGAAATTATGATGTCATCGGCGAAGACGACGGGAAAACCTATCGGGATGTGCCTTATATCGGTCCGGCTCCTACCGGTATTGTACACCGGACGGCTCTGATTTCAGAGCGTGGAGACGAACTTATTATCAATGCGGAAGATCTCGCACGCCTGCAGAAGCATGTTAATTATCCGCTGGTAATCGATGCGATCCAAGATGCGCGGAGCGGTCGGGTACCGCAACGTGCAGCTGGAAACTACACACCGGTAGAGACAGGATCCTACAATGCTATCTCCTCACCTACCCCGGAAACAACCTCTCAAGATGAAGGTAAGATCAACCAACTGATCGCAGAGCTGCGCTCACTTATTGCCACTTTGAAACATCTGAAAGCCTACGTTGTACTCCGGGATCTGCGAGACGCTGAAGAACTGGACCGAAAATCAAAAAAAGCATTTACCAAACAAAACAAATAGCCATGTCAGTAAAGATCACTACTCAATCTGGAACTTTCGACCTGCCTTCTGATTTCAATATTGAAATCGAAGACACCTCTCCTGTCTTCAATGACCAGGGATCGCAATCCATCGCCACCACAATACCGACATCTAAAAATAACCTTCGCCTGATTAATCATATCAACCGTCTGGACACTGATCAGGCACCGGTTGAAGATGCACGGGTCACCGTGTCCGATGGCATCTACCACCGGATCGGAAAAATGAATATCACGCAAGCCTCGCATAGTACCGGCATTGTCTCGAATATCGGCTTTGACGAGTCCGAAATCTACAATATCTGGAACTCCGTAACCCTGCGATCTTTTGAAGGGCTACCGAAGTATAGTCCGGAAAATGGAGTTGAAGACGTTATCGCCTACCTCGATGATATTATGAATGACCGAAAGACAGATACTCCGTTCCATGTCTTCCAGATCTGCGTAGCCATACCGGGAACCAAAGAAAATGATGCAGACGTTTATTATCCGGAATACCTAAACTCTATCATCAAAGAAGGTGAAAAATACAAATTAAACGGTGCCGCCCGGACAGAAACTTATCTGATGAACAGTGAAGCTGTCGCCACTTCAGTACCCATCGGTTACGGGATCACTCCTTTTCTGAAAGTGTCCTGGCTGCTTGATTATATCTTCAGCACTTTTGGATATCGTGTCACAGAGAACCCATTCACCACACACCCGCAGCTCGCACGTCTGGTTGTACTTAACAATGCTGCAGACTGTTGTGTCAAAGGGTTTATCGACTATTCGGACCTCATGCCGGATTGCACGATAAACGAATTCCTGCAGGCGCTTTACTGCCGCTTTGGAATGGTCTATTTCGTCAATGGAAAGACAAAGACTGTACGGCTCAGGTTCATCAAGGACATTATCACTTCTCCGGCTTCACAAGACTGGTCTAAACTAAAGGCTGCCGAACCTATCATGAATTACAATACCCCCAAACAATTGAAATTGTCTGCAGCAACTTCGATCAGTGGCCCATATCCGCTGTTAGTCGCTTCTCCTGCAGCCGACTCCCTTGATAAGTTCCTCAAACCATACGGGCATATTGTCGGAGACCGGAAGGACGGATATCTGAGCTATACCAACAGGGATGGTACTTATTGCGTGCGTAACCTTCGCACACAGAAGCTTGAAGTAGTATCATTAGACTTCTTTCCCTGGGATAAGGAGTCTAACATAGACTACGAAGATATCTCATCCGTAGACGAATGCCTACCTATTAAGTGGGAGGATCCGGATAACAACTATGAATGCCCTGCCTATCTATTCAACAAGATCCACCGGTATACCAATATCTCAAGCTCTGATGTAAACCTCTCGGAGAAGTCAGAAAACACATCTCCACTCTGTTTTTGCTTCTCCCTGCCAACAGCACGCCCCTGTGGTAGTCCCCGATGTTATGGACCCAACGGCCAGGTTGTTGACAAGAACGGACACACCTATGATATCTCGATGACATTCGTCGGAGAAAACGGATTATTCAACCGCTTCTGGAAAGGCTACGATGCGATTCTGAGACATGCTAACCACACTATTGAAGCCAAATTACACCTGGAACACAAGCAGCTCTTGAATGCTGATTTCAGTACCCCTGTCGCTTTTGATGGCCAACGGCTTTTAGTCGATACACAGAGGTATCAGCTACCGCTGCATTTCAGTTTGCCGGCTACCGTAAATTTACGGACTATCAAATTACTCAAGCCTTATGATCTTGATAAGGAACAAGGCATTCATACTATAGCGCAGCTTTATAAATGGGTCCTCTTTAATAACCGGGAATCAGTATATAATTCTGTTTGCGGCGAGCAGATACGGCAATGGCAGACTGCAGTCAAACCACCAGCAACCTGGATCGGTGTCAACCGAAAGAATGAAGTCAGCGACGAAACCTCCGATGTTGAGATACCTTTCACCGTACCGACCAAAGACGATTACGATAATACACGAACTCATTTCATCAAGCAGGTAAACTACAGTTTCGACCTATATTATAAAATCAGAGTGGTCAAAAACTACACCAGCCAGGGGATCCCCATCTATGAAGAAAAGGAGTACGGAGGTGTACATTTTGAATTCAAATACAATCTATGGATCAAGGCAGACCATATTTAAGTTGTCCTTTTAGTCTCCGCCTTCAGTTCTCATCTTTGCACCATGATTAACAGCAAAAACATAACAGCCATGCAGGTCAGTAATACGGATGTGTTACTGACTGCTTATCGCCGGTATTCGGGAAACAATATCGCCATGGCCGACGACCTGTTCGCGTTCATCACAACACCGACCCCGGAACGTGATGTGTTCCTGATTACTTATTGTAGCTGTACGGTATCCGTATCCGGAAATATTGTCTTATCAACCTATACCCCGTTATGAATCTAACCGCTAATATATACCCTGCAACCATGGCACTGACCGGGAACCCTATCAAGTTGTCTGTCAATACCACCTCTTTGGCCACTTATGTTATCAAGGAAGGAAATAATATTGTTTATACCGGCAGCGGTGAGGGGGATTTCTCCATCTTCATACAAGATATACTTGCCGCCATCGTGCAACCGGCTACTTTATATAATGAATCTGTTGACGTGCTGATCAGTGCCACCGGTAGCGCTAAAGATATCACCATCACAGTCACTAATACTGAAGGTGGAGAAGTGACGCTGACATTAAAAGCTCTGATCGGCGGAGTCAGTAAACGGACACTTCGCCGGCTGAATGATGAAAACAGTAATATCTTCACCTGGAAGCTGCTCAACTCAGAAGGAAACTTTTTCCAGACTACCCGCGGAACCGGACGCCTTTTCACCATCCGGGAAACGGAGCTTTTGCCGATTCCGTTTATTTATCCGGATGGAGAGCTGAAAGTCATCGCTTCCGGAATCACTACTACCCTACCCGGTACAACCGGAGATCCTGTCGCACTCAACTTGTACCGCCTCCGGAAGAATCTGTTTGAAACGAGTCATGTTCTGGCATCCGTCTTTGATATTTATTCCGGAGAGATAAAAGCCTGTACTATTGTAATCACTCCGGGAACTGTCTCGCGAGAACGTTATCTGCTTCAATTCCTGAACTCCTACGGAGCCTACGAACGTATCGAGGTCACCGGTATCGGTTCCATCGAGCACAAGGCAGCGGACGAAGAAACATACTTCGTATATGATGAATTGGTGGATGATTATGTAGAAGCCCGTGAACGCCAATCCGGTACCGACACATTAAAAGTAGACTCCGGATATCGATCACCGGAAGAACTCGTATATCTTATAGATATGCTGTCGTCAGATGATATCAAGATCCTGGGACTGGATGGCCGCAATATCAAGGTCATCGCTACGGCTGATAACCTGGCATCCGCCGCACGTGCCACCACTCCAGAAAGCATCAAGTTAACATTGCGTTTTGCAGAGTCAGAACACCATCATACCGGATCACTCCTGGATGATGATTTCGGATCCCCGCGCATACATACCGAACAATTCACACCCGAATTTAACTGATATGACACAGCAACAGGAAGTAATTGACCAGCTAATTGACTATATAGACAAAGCGATACTTAAGAACAGTGTCTCCAACCGTCATGTAGCGGCAGTGCTCGCATTTTTGAATGAAGGGCTGAAGGATAAAACTATAGATATTGAGGAACTGAAGAAGTACTTCTTATCTAAGACAGGACCGGATGAGACAAAGCATCTGCTGAAGCTGCTGGGAGGATTGGAAGTTAAGAACGGAATTCAGACCGATACTATCACCGCTACCGAAGATGTATCCGGTAAAAATATTAAGGCCGGTGATACAGTGTCCGGTACCAATGTCACCGCCACGGATAAGATAACGAGTAAAGATATCGACATTACCAATGTAGCAATGATATTACGTGCCATTTTCAAGGGGGATATCAGTTCGGAAACATTCGTCTCCGGATTGTTGGGTACCGGTTGGAACGCTACATCTGAAGGTGATATCGAGGCGCGTTCGCTTCTCCTGCGGGCTTTTCTGGAAGTGCCGGAACTACGCTATAATAAAATAACGGTGATTGGCTCTGAATTCTGGGTAAGTGAGGGCGGGATTATCCAAGAAGTTGCGGAAGCCGGAGAAAACCAATATGTTGTTACACTGAAATTGGAAGAAGGTGACACTAATCCTTTTGATATTGATGATATCCTGAGAGGTATTTATCATCATAATGCAGGATTCAGGATGGTTATGTTCCGTGTGATATCGGTATATGAGAATAGCACTATGTTAGTGATGCCGCAGTTGACCGATGTGCTGCCTTGCAAATTTATGAATATAGCCCGGATGGGTAACTTCACGAAGACCGAACGGCAACGCTCCATCTATCTGAGCGGGAAAGACGGGTATATCCGTTTCCTGGATGGCGTAAACAGTTGGGAGATTGCTCCGGCAATGGTGGCCATGCAGTTGGGCAATACGAAAGGATTTGTTCATCCCGTATTCGGCGACATGAGCGGTTATTCCGCTTTGCTGGAAAATATTTTTATGACCGGTTCAATCCGGGTGATATCGGCGGACGGAGTGACTGCCAAACCTGTACCGGTGGATAAGGGGGCGTACAATGCCGGAGAACGCTATTATGAATATGACCGGGTAACATACGGAGGATCACTTTATTTGTGTATTGCTAAGGAAACAACGGAAACGCCGAGCGCAACGTCTGTGGATTGGTTGAAGGAAGTTTCAAAAGGCGATACAGGCGCTAAAGGGGCAACCGGTCCGCAAGGTCCTGCGGGTGCTAAAGGAGCAACCGGGGCGACAGGGCCGACCGGTTCACAAGGTATTCCGGGAACATCACAGTATTTTCATGTCAAATACTCGGCCAGTGCCAGCGGCAACCCGATGGTTGACACACCTAATACATATATCGGTACGGCGGTGACGGCCAGTGCAACGGCACCTACCGCCTACACCTCATATAAATGGGTGCAATTGAAAGGTTCGCAAGGGCCGCAAGGCACGCAGGGCATTGCAGGAACCAAAGGTGCTGACGGTCGTACACCTTATCTGCATATCAAGTACTCGGATGACGGCAAAGCGTTTACGGCCAATGCCGGAGAAACACCGGGTGCCTATATCGGGCAGTATACGGACTTCACGGTGACGGACAGTACGATATTCTCAGCCTATACTTGGTCAAAGATAAAAGGAGAAACCGGGGCGAAAGGTCCAACTGGAGCAACTGGGCCAGCAGGTGCCAAAGGTGCTACAGGTGCGACCGGTCCGACTGGTTCACAAGGTATTCCAGGCACTTCGCAATACTTTCATATCCGCTATTCTGCGGCTTCCACCGGCAACCCGATGGTGACCACTCCAAACACGTATATCGGTACAGCGGTCACATCCAGCGCAACGGCACCTACCGCCTACACCTCATATAAGTGGTCACAGTTCAAAGGTTCACAAGGCGCACAAGGTACGCAGGGTATCGCAGGAACCAAAGGAGCTGACGGGCGCACGCCTTATCTGCATATCAAATACTCGGATAACGGCACATCATTCACGGCCAACTCCGGAGAAACACCGGGTGCTTATATCGGCCAGTACACGGACTTTACAGCGACAGACAGTAACACATTCTCAGCCTACACCTGGTCGAAGATAAAAGGAGAAACTGGAGCGAAAGGCCCAACTGGAGCAACGGGTCCCGCAGGAGCAAAAGGGGCAGTTGGACAAGTTGGTCCGGTCGGTCCTATCGGACCCAAAGGGGATGCCGGAGCCAAAGGAGCGACTGGGGCAACAGGAGCAACCGGTCCTACAGGCCCCACAGGTCCGAAAGGTGCAACCGGCGCAAAAGGTGACAAAGGAGATGCTATCGCATCATCTTATATGAATGGGGTGATGAAATATGCCGATCCTTATTTCCGCACAAGTGCCAATTCGACCGGGCTATATAATAACTCCGGAGGTACTGCAGGAATCTGGGAACGATTAGCCAAGCCTGCCGGTGTGCCAGGACCAAGCAGCTATTATATGCGATATCGCTATACTGTTGGTACAACTTCACCCAATCGTGGCGGATTTACATTTTCTACAACAACCTATCGTAACTGTGAATATATAGCGAGAATCATCGCTAAGATTCCTGTAGGTTATACGATTAATTATCATGCCAATTCACAAGGTAATAATCCTATAGCTGGATGGCTTACACCTAATACCGGAACCGGTTCATATACCGAGTATGTATTCAGGTTAAAATGCAGTGACTCCGGTACATTCAGTACAAGTATGTTTTTTTCCTTCAATGGAGCCAATGCAGCGTTTACCGTCGAAGTAGCATACGCTACCGTATTTGATACGGTTGCCAATGACCGTACTACTTATATTGACTCCAATGGTGTCTATACAGGTACTCTTATAGCCAGGCAAATCACAGCAACGAACGTAGTATTCGGTACGGCCAATATAGGTGACGCAACGATCACAAATGCGAAGATATCCGCCGTGGATGCCGCCAAGATCTCTACCGGTTATTTATCTGCCGCACGTATTGCTGCATTGGCTATAACCTCTGATAAGATCGCTACGAATGCAATTACAGCGGCAAAAATTGCAGCAGGTACCATCACCTCGGACAAGATAAATATTACTTCCATTCGGGCGGCTATATTGACTGCCGATGCAATTGCTGCACTGACTATCACAACCGGAAAACTGAATGTCACTAATGGCGCAACAATTGGTGGTTGGAAGGTAGAGGGAAATTCACTTTCTATAAAAAGTGCCGCATCTGCAAAGATACTTGTGGAACCAACTGGGGGACGATTTTTGAGAATCAATGATAATTCCTCAGAATTGTTAAGCATCCGTGCGGATGGTGCTACAGGGATAAACATTTATACTCAAAGTACTACGGGCAAATGCTTGATCATGCATGCGCAAACAGGAGGAATGGCCGTCGAAAGTTATGGAAACCATATCTTTTACCAAAGACCCGGTGAAACTTGGAATGCTCCGGGCACACTGTGGGCGGCTCGAATAAGTGCAGGCGGTAGTATAGAGAATTACTGGGGAAATGGCTGTACCGCTTCCGCAACACGAATAGGAATCGGTCAATATCGCATCAATCACGATTTGGGACATTTATCGTATTTCGTTATGATAACTTGTACACCATACTCTACTACTGGCAATAAATGGGTTTTTGGAATGATTGTCGAAAAACAGGATAGGTCTCTTATTGTCCATATATTAGATACAAATAAAGGTAATCTTGATGCCGCATTCGAGATTGCAATCATCGGACGGAATAGAATTTAATTAAAAAATTGCAGTTATGAAAATTGATTTTAGAAAAATTACAATGAAGGATATCGAGGAAATCGAAACAGAAATAGACCTCGATTATCAAGGCCTGGCAAATTACATCTTTAACCAGACCAAAGACCTCGGTGAATTAGAACTGGCTCGGAATATGTATAAAAAAGGTATTGTTGAAGTCGATTCTAAATGTGCTGAAGCCCTGAAAACTTACATACACGATGCCTTTAACGCATCCGTGCATGAAGCTATATTTCCCAAATTAGACAGTATTATTAACTCCTAAAAGTAACAATTATGATTACAGAAGATTTAGCGAAAAGAATGTCCTTACTGGACAGTGTGGCTTATATTAAAGTGGGTGAATCAACCCGCCAGTTGAGAATTCTCCGTGGCGAGAGCAGAGCGAAGGTTCTTGCACCTATCATCCAAGAGCTGATAACTGACATTGATCAGGAAAAGGCGACTTATATTCAAAAGCTGCTGACCGATTACGAATACACCGAAGATGGCGACTGCCTGTCCATCCTGCAAGGAGAAGAAAGAGCGTTGCTTGAAACTGCATTCGTTGATTATGTGGTAGCAGGTGGCGAATTGTAAGAGATGGCAAAAAGACTTATCAATCGCATCGTTATTCACTGCAGCGCTACCAAGTGCACGCAGGATTTTACTGCAGAGCAAGTAAAAGCGTCACATGTTGCAAGAGGTTTCCAGACTTGGGGATATCATTTCTATATCCGAAAATCCGGAGAGGTCCAACCGATGCGCCCTATCGAAGAGATTGGTGCCCACGTGCGTGGACACAATGCAAATTCAATTGGAATATGTTATGAAGGTGGTTTAGATGCTTCGGGAAATCCTGCAGACACAAGGACACCGGCACAAAAACAGTCAATGATTGCTTTACTGAATGAACTTATGATAAGTCATGAGATTCTTTATCTTGACGGGCACCGGGATCTCAGTCCGGACTTAAACGACAACGGCATTGTGGAGCCGGACGAGTGGATCAAGATGTGTCCCTGTTTTGAAGTACATTCCGAATATAACCATCTGGCAACAGTACTTATCAAACCCTAAACCTTGATTTGTGCGGATGCATTGGACTTTGTACGGTTTCGTACAAAATTCGTGCATCCGCATTTCTTTAGAATACAACGTGTTATCTTTGTTTCGTACGAAAGTACTAAATTTTGAAGCTATTGAAACATTGTACACCTTCCAGTTTACTTTCTTCCATAACATGAGCATAGATCATCGTCTCTTGAATATTAGTATGTCCTAACAGCTTTTGCAATGTAGCAATATCTTTAGTCTTTCTCAAAAAGATCGTAGCAAAAGTGTGACGTCCGGTTTTAGCCGATATTTTTTTGTTAATTTCTAATGATTTAGCTATTTCTTTCAGTTGTCGATTTACGACCTGATCACATTGTATGTGTGTAAATACTCGCCCTTGATCCTTACCTCCATTTAATTCATTGAGTAAATTTTTCACAGGCTCAGACATTGGTATTTTTATGGGTTCAGGCTTGCAATTTCGATTTTTTATTCGATAGTAAGTTAGTATGTTATTACTTACTTGCTCAATAGTGAACATGCGGGCATCAGTAATATGTAGGCTTGTGAAGCACATAAAAAGAAAGAAAGCTAATGTATTCTGCAATTTATCAGGTAGTACTCTTTGATAATAGAGGCGTAAGAATTGCATCAGTTCTTCTTCTGACAAATAATCTACGTCACTTTTTATACGCCGGATATGGAACTCATTGAATGGATTTACATCTACATAACCTTTACGAAATGCTGCGGTTACATAGATCTTAACGGTTGACATATTCCTTTGTGCTGTTGCTTCAGAATTTCCCAATTTCTTTTTCATATAGATAAGATAGTCACTTAGATAATCTTTCGTGAGATCTTGAAATTGCAATAACTCATTATATTCCTTGAATTTCTTCATGCAGCTAACATGATGCTTAAATGTCCCCATTTCAATCCGCCGGCTATATGTTTTCATATATTCTTTAACGAAGTCATGGAATGTTTTATAATCCGTTGGATTATTATATTCCCTCATAAAGATCTCTTTCGTTAATAGTTTATCTTTCAACCGGAATTTTACCAGTATATCATTAATATGGGCTTTTATGTTGCTAATAACTAAATTAGTATCCTTAACTTCCTTGCTGTTTCCTTTGACTAATCCACTTTTACAGTCGAATTTGAGTACAGGCACAGATATTTTGCAAGGAAGCATCAACTTTTCTTTGCCAAGATAGAAGGTTATATATACCGGCGCATTACCTTCTTTCGTCAATCTTTGCTTATTTTGAATTACTCTTATTGTGCTCATTTATGTTGTCTAAATTATTACTGTTGTCTATAATAGGAGGTATGTTTCTATAATGTTGCCTACTTTCTGCACGAATTTCCCCCAAAATGATAAGGTGGTAAGTAGTTGATAATCTATGAAATGACGAAAGGCAAGCAGTCGTTTTACTGACTACTTGCCTTATCGTTGTGATTCCGTTGCGATTCGAACGCAAGACCCACGCCTTAGAAGGGCGTTGCTCTATCCAGCTGAGCTACGGAACCATCCTTAATTGCGGTGCAAAGGTACGCTTTTCTGTGAAACTTGCAAAGATTTTACGCAGAAAATATTTTGTAAATAGATGCTTTTATATCCGATTAGATGTTATAATCCTAATGGTAAACCAGTTACATACCATAAAATAAATAACAAAGTCCAAGCTAATAATATATATAGAGAATATCTCCAGGTATATTTCAGTAATGAACCATAGGTCGCTTGCTTATCATATTGCTGCATGTAAGTAAGGATAAGAGGCATATAGAACATGAAAGGAGTGATGGCATTGGTGGCACTGTCGCCAATACGAAAAGCGCATTGTACCATATCTGGAGAAATCCCCATATTAGCAAAGAACGGAACAAAGATGAAGGACATGAAAGTCCACTTGGCAGTGGCAGAGACCATAATAAGGTTCACAAGTGCTGTAAAGAGAATAAATAGAATGAGTATCCATAAACTCCCAAGATGAATGGACGAAAGCATGTCCGCTCCCATAATGGCTATACATTTATCCAAATGAGAATACTCGAAACACGCAAACATCTGAGCAGCAAAGAAAGCGATAACAAAGTAAACACCTAACAATTTCATAGGTTGAGTAAGTCCCTCAATCACATCTCCATCTGTACGGTAACGACCGGAAGCAAAGCCATAAACCATCCCCATAAGCCCGATACCAAAAGAAAGCAGAAACAGAATGCCCTCTATAAAAGGAGAACGGATCAGCCCACCATTCACACTACGCAAAATACCCCATGAAGAGAAAGTAGCCCAAAGAATCACGGTTGTATAAATCACCCCGATAGATACTGCACCTATCATAGCGCGACGTTCTTTGCGGGATAATTGTTTATAACCATTGAAACGAATATGACCGGCATATTCCCCCAAAGCCGGAAGAAGATTACGGCGAGTTACCTGATAAATAATAAAAGCCAGCAAGAAAGTAGATGCAAACAAGAAATAGTAATTACACAAAGGCCCTGTATTTCCAGGTGACACATTTGCCATATCCGCAGCTTCTTGGGTACTGGCAGCAAGCATAGGATCCAAAGTACTTAGCATCAGGTTAGCACTATACCCACACGAAACAGAAACGTATGCCGTAATAATACCTGCAACCGGATGCAGCCCGACCGAATGGAACAAAGTTGCTGCAATCGGTAAAAGAATAATGTATCCGGCATCCCCTACTACATTGGAAAGTAATCCTAAGAAAATAACCAGTATCACCATGCGCCATAGATTATGCTTACGACGTGCCCCACCGCGGATACAAGCATCTATAAAACCTGAATGTTGTGCCACCCCGATACCAAACATAGCCACAATTACTAAGCCCAGCGGAGCAAACCCCGTGAAATTAGTAACCACATGCCGCAACAGCCAACGAACACCTTCCGGGCTAAGCAAACTTTGTACCCGTATTTCCTCCCCTGTTTGCGGTTGAAACACGCTCAGGCCGTAAATGTCAAATATCCATGATAAGACAATGACAGCCAGCGTCAACAAGAGAAACATTGTTGCCGGATGCGGCAGACGCCATTTGTTATTCATCATCTGCTTCCAGATTATCTATATCAAGAATACGGAGTTCCAAAGCACGCACAACCAGACGGGTTGCATTCACTCCTATCCGCTCTCCTTGTGGAAACAGACGGTTTACCAAATCATTCTGACGCTTTTCCAGAGATTTAACTCCAAAAGGCATGCCTTTCAGGTTAGCAATCATATCTTTGGTATACCCCAATGCCAGATGGCGTAGGAAACGTTCGTCATACTCATCAATATCATAACTGATAACCGCTTCCTGACGTTTAGCATCATTCGCAACAGATTGCTTGAAACGGTCTACAATTTTTTCCAGAATAGGATAATTAAAAACCAGCTTCTTTCCATCCATTACTGCCTGTACATCTGTTTTCGTAAGCAACTCACCTGTTTTCAAAATAATACCGTCAGCACCCGCATTCAGAACATCCACCCAAAGCTTTTCATTCAGAATTTCTCCGGTAAATATGAGTACGTGTACTCCCGGGTAGCGTTTAAATATATTCCGGCAGATATCCACACCAATAGTAGTAGAACCACCCAAACCTAAATCCAGTAATACCAAATCAGGAACTCCGGCTTCTATCAATGTCCAGAATTCACTTTCGGTCATGGCCGTACCGATAACTTCTGCATTGGGTATTTCATGACGGAAGATTTCTTCCGTTCCTTTCAATTCAAGCTTGACGTCTTCTACAATAATTACTTTGAATTTCTTGTCTTCCATATTCTTTAATTTTATTTTCTTCTCGGTATCGTAAAATAAACTGTAAATCCACCATTCTCAGCCGGTTCAGCATTGATGCGACAGCCACGTTTTCCGGCAAACTCGTCATGGTCGCGAATAATCTGCTTGCAGACGAGATACTCCGTACCTCGCAACTCTCCTTTTTCTCCTGTTGCCGTCATACGTTCCAGGTTTGGATAGAAAAGTTGATTTAATTCCTCACGGGTTTTCGTCCTTCGCATATCAGTGAAAAGGAAACGAATATATTCTCCGTCTACTGCTGCCGCCAAATGTATTTCTCCATCCAGAGGAACAGACAAAGCTTCATCTATCAGATTCTCCAATAAGAAACGAAGTTGGATAAAATCTCCGACCACTCTTTCATCAATAACTTTCGTAGAGAAAGATACAGCAAACCCTTTTCCCTTATTCGCTTTACGGAAATATTTTTCTGCCAAAACAAACAACTCCGGTACGGAAATTATCCCTCGACGGAACGTAACCTCTTCCAATTGGCGCGATGCGCACGAACTCAATATGGTAAATATACCTTTATAATATTCTATCAATTCGCCGATAGCTGAAACTGTCTCCTTTTCTTCCGTTTCTGAGAGAATACCTGAACGGAGTTTACCAATGAGTTGCTTGATCTTATTCGGATAATAAATTGTCTCGTGCTTGATGGTGGAAAGACAATTATCAAGCACCATATTCTGCACATGCAACATACCGTCCTCCCATGACGCCCGGTGTGCTTCTTCATGCGCAGCTTCGATGTCGCGGTATTTTGTTGCCAGTTTCACAACTGCATTGAAGACCACAATCGCTATATACCGCGCAATCAATTCCAGCAATAGATGAGCTGTCTCTTGATCAACATTCTCTTGCCGTTCTAGATATAACACACCCACACAGCGCGAATCACCCGCAGCATCCACCACCAAAGGCAAAGCTTCAAATCTCGGTGCGGACAGTTGAGTATGCTGTTCAAAACAGCGTTGAACTACTTCCTTCCAAAGTTCATCTTCTGCCGCAGATGATCCATTATCTCCCGTAGAGGACAACTCATTTTCTATAGAATTTGACGCATATTCCAGTTGATGTGTCGTTTCATTATAAACGGCGATTCCCAACCGATCAATACTTAGCAACTCATTTATAGCATCAAAGCCTTCGTCAACGATACGTTGAGGAATAGCTTTCAGGGTATCTTCTTCCCGTTGCAATGCCTCTTCTGTTTCGGGAACTTGTATCAGGGAGGCAGCAAATATCTGTCTATTGATTTCCAAAACCTGTTCCAGATTCCAACGGTTTACAAGACGTTTGCGAATATACAGAATATAATATCCTAAAAGCAACATAGCTATAAGTCCGATAAACAAGATAACACCCACCATCTTATTATTGGTAGAACGTTCCAGTTGACGACAATATTCTTCCAATGACTGGTCTTCACCCAACAATTTGTACATGGTAGTATAGGCGGCATTATTATAACTGTACGCATCCCATTGTTTCAAAGCCAGAAAAGCGACAGCCGCCTCATTCCGGATATCCAGAATGACATGAAAGTCCGAATTGAAAAGATCATTCCACCAGGATAACTCACCCGGCTCCCCTTCTCCTCTCAATGACATGTAGCGCCGCGGATCCTGGGCATACCTTTTATAATGCGCATTCAGACAAGACATGGCAGAATCTACATATTCCAAAGCCTGTTCAAAATTTCCTTCCACATTACTATAATAGGCATCATTGGCATAGTCGGACGCCTCATTCAACAGAGCTTCAAACTCATTTCCCGCAGTTAATGACAAAGAATCCTGAGCCGTTTGCGCATAGATTTCATCCGGTTGCATCACCGCTTCCTCCACTGATTTATTGCACGAACTCATGCCTATAGAAAAGAATATGCACAGAAATACCATCAAAGTTTTACGCACTCCTGCAGGCAGGCGGAAATAAAAACGGCTGCCCTTTCCTAAAGTACTTTCTACATTGAACAAACAGACTCTGAATACTTCGTTCGTCTTCCGGTATTTCTCAATGATACCTTTACAATTCATCAGACCGAAGCCGCTCCCTTTGTTTTTCAGTAGTTCTTCCCGATCGGCAGCATCCAATATGCCTATTTCCTGCGAATTATACAATTTCTCACCGACAATACGCGTCACATCTTCTTCTGAAAGGCCATAACCGGTATCCTCTACTGAGATTTCCACATATTCTTCTGTCGAATTTGCATAGACTTTTACCTTACCTCCCTTTGGAGTATATTTACGGGCATTTTCTGCAAGCGTGTTTATCATAAACAGCGTCAACGCCTTGTCAGCTTTCACATAGGTATCCATTGGCGTCACTTCCAGTTGTTGCTGTTTCATTTCGAAGGCACGGCTTCCTTTCCGTATCAGATCGAAAAGCTCGTTCAATCCGAACGTTTCTATATTCAAGCTCAGGCTACCCTGTTTCATTTTAATCCATAAAGCAAGGATATCATTGTATTCATTGATGGTTGTCACCAATTCGTCCATATATTGATACTTCTCAGCTTTGATGTGTTCGTCATGGATAAAACCCTTTTCTGTCAGTTTATGCACTTCATTAATAATACGGTCTATATACGGATGAATACCATTCACAATGGCCATACACGCTTTCTTTATAAGATTCTGACGTTTATTTCCAGCTATATGCTGTTCGTACACATACCGTTCTTTCTCCAACCGACGACGTTCGTCACCCAGCGAAATGGAGGTCATGCCATTATCAAGCGCCCATGTAATATAGGGAGCAATCACATGTAGTATTGCTTTCTCATCTTTCGTTAGCCGTTTGGGTAATACCAACTGCCCATCTTCTATCCGAATGTCTTTTACACTGAAAAGTTCCTCTATATCTGTCTGCACAGCAGAAAGAATGGCATCTACAATTTCTTCTTCCGTCTGTGCGTCCGTGGGAATAGAAGCAGTTATTTTCTGACAAATGTCCAACATCTGCCTCAAACGGTGCAAATGGACATGATTACGTTCTTTAGACCGCTTATTGAATATCCAAAAGAATAAAACCACCAGTATAAAACCGACAATCACAAAGAAGAGTAAAATATTGAGTTGCCGGGCTTCACTTTCCAAAGCCTGATAACGGCTTTCCAACTCCTTATCCTGCCGGGTATCTTCCAGAATATCCAGATAAATATTGCGATTGTAATCGGAGTGTTGTTTCATTTCCAGTCCGGCATACGTCACACTCAGTTGTTCGCGAATACGTGAAATCCATTCCGGAACGGTCCTTAACTTACGCTCTATCCATGCTTTTTCTGAAGAAATGGTATCCCGTATATCATAGGTTTTCAACCAGTCCAAGCTATCGTGGCAATCATAAAAACGGCGATGATGGCTGTTCACACACTCCAAGGCAAGCGTCAATGTATCCAATGCTTCGGCGTAGTTATCATGCGCATTCAGATATTTACCAATAGAAACATAGGCACCAGCAATCTGATACACATCATTATATTGCTTGAATTTCTTCAAAGCCAATTGTCCTAAATGCATGGGCAACAAAGAATCCACGGGAACATCAAACTGTTTCAACGCATGAGAACGCCTGACCTGGAAAAAGTCGTAATTATCGGGAGATGCCATCAGATTAGCAAGCCCCTGCACTCCATTACCTTCAAAATACAAGTATCCTCCGCGGGATGCCATTTTCCAAGTTGTATACAGTTCGTCGAATTCACGCAAACGACGTTCGTCCGCCGTTTCACCATCACAAAGTGCTGCTGATCCTTTTATATAATGATAATACAGTAACTGGTTTGTATCTGCCGCAAGTTCTTCCTGCGGATATATTTCGTTAATGGAAGCCACCGCTTCCGGACGTTGTTGCAGATAGTAGTAATAAACTGCGGAAACAATATAAAATTCGGAGCGTGCATAGTTCAGTCTCAACCGTTCGTGCTTATCTACGAAAAGCTTGTTATCTTCATCTATTCGTTTCATGCGACGGAGGGCACTGTTCCGATAGTCATAAAATTCTTTGTTCATGGCCGTCCGCTGATAAATTTTCATCAATCCGATATCGGCAACCAGCAGTTCCAGTTCATTTTTCGTGAGACTATACACATCTTTATGAAACTTCTCCGCTTTCTCAAAATCCATGCGCATAAAAGCGCAAAAGCCCAGATTATTGGATGCTTCCGCTTTTCCCTGACTATACAGATTTACTTCTCCATAAGCTTGTGTGGCAGCATGACAAGAAGAGTCCAGGTCTTTATAACGATAAGAATAAGCCACTTGGTTGAGCGAATCGATAAGATGTACTTCCTTGGTGGGAGCAGTACCCACACAAGAAATCATTACTATGCAAAAACACAGTAAGCCCACCAATCGTATATAAGGAAACCGTTTCACTTAGCAAAGCTACAAATAAATCCGGGAAAGAAAAAAGATTTTTCTACAATAAGTCTTGTAGAATGTAGCGGGAAATTCATAACTTTGCAGCCGTATTAAACAAATAGGTAACATCTATTACAAAATGAGCGAAAAAGCACCCGTAATGGTATTCTCCGGAACTAACTCGAGATACCTTGCAGAGAAAATCTGCGCAAGCCTTGATTGCCCTCTGGGAAAGATGAACATCACCCACTTTGCTGATGGTGAGTTTGCTGTTTCCTATGAAGAGTCAATTCGTGGCGCACATGTATTCCTGGTTCAATCCACCTTCCCTAATTCCGACAATTTAATGGAACTTCTGCTGATGATCGACGCTGCCAAAAGAGCGTCTGCTAAAAGCGTTGTTGCAGTCATTCCATATTTCGGTTGGGCACGACAGGACAGAAAAGACAAACCTCGCGTTTCTATCGGCGCAAAGTTAGTAGCCGATTTACTTTCAGTAGCAGGTATCGATCGTTTGATTACGATGGATCTCCATGCTGATCAAATCCAAGGTTTCTTCAACATTCCGGTAGATCACTTGTATGCTTCGGCAGTGTTCCTCCCCTATATTGAGTCCTTGAAATTGAAAGATCTTGTAATCGCTACGCCGGATGTGGGTGGTTCCAAACGTGCCAGCACATTCTCAAAGTATTTGGGAGTTCCCCTGGTATTGTGCAACAAATCACGTGAGAAAGCAAACGAAGTTGCATCCATGCAGATTATCGGTGATGTAACCGATAAGAACGTAGTATTGGTAGATGACATCGTAGATACAGCCGGTACTATCACTAAAGCAGCTAACATTATGTTGGATGCGGGTGCTAAATCAGTACGCGCTATTGCAAGCCACTGTGTAATGTCCGATCCGGCGTCTTTCCGTGTACAGGAATCCAGTCTGACTGAAATCGTATTTACCGATAGTATCCCCTACTCTAAGAAATGCGCGAAAGTGAAACAACTCAGTATTGCTGATATGTTTGCAGAAACCATTAAGAGAGTGGTGAATAATGAGTCTATCAGTTCACAGTATATTATCTAATAGAGAATTGGATATAAAAACAAAGGCTACGCAGTTTAATATTGCGTAGCCTTTGTTTTTTATTTAAAGTTTCAAATCTCAATCATTCTACTCCAGTCTTCCCATTTTGTACGTGCCCTTTTTTATTACTTTTCCGTTTTTATCCGTTTCAACAAAAGGACCGTGTTTTTTGCCTTGCTTAAAGAAGCCTTCGTAACGATTACCGTTTTTATCCTCCTGTATACCGTTACCTTCTTCCATACCATTCACAAAACCACCTTTATATTTAGTTCCATCTGTCATTTTCAAAGTTCCCTGGCCATTGAACTGGTTGTTCTTCCATTCGCCTTCGTAGGAATCACCTACATTCCATTTATAGGTTCCGCGGCCGTCACGTTGGTTGTCTTTCCAGTCGCCGTCATAGACTGCACCATTTGCCCAGGTGAATACACCTTTTCCATGTTGCATGCCGTCCTTAAAGTTTCCCACATACTTATTGCCGTTGGCGTGATAATAAATGCCGGCTCCGGTACGTTCCCCCTGCACATACGCACCTTCATAGCGATCACCCGTGTGGAAGAAGTAAATACCTTTTCCATGTTGCATGTCATCTTTCCAGTCGCCTACATATTTATCTCCGTTGGCATATTCGAAAGTCCCTTTTCCATCACGCACATCGTTCTTCCAGTCACCTTCGTATTTACAGCCGTCATTCCAGACAAAAGTACCTTTACCCTCTTTCTTATCATTCTTCCAGGAACCTTCATATTTGGAACCGTTTTTCCAGATATATGTACCTTGACCTTCACGTTTATCATTTACCCAGTCTCCTTCGTAAATGTCACCAGTATAATAATACATTGTACCTTTGCCTTGCTGGTAATCCTGAAACCACATGCCATCATAGCGGTTGTTGTTCATGAAATAGTAGATGCCCTTACCGTGTTGCTGATCCTGAAACCATTGTCCTTCGTACTTTTCGCCGTCAGGAAATGTATAAGTACCATATCCTTCACGCTTTCCTTTCACATATTCACCTTCGTAGACATTGCCATTCTTGAAAACCGTCTTACCCTTTCCGTTGGGTTTACGTCCTTTCATTTCACCCGTATATACGGAACCATCTTTGAAGGTATGAGTTCCTATCTTTATTTCAGAAGAGAAAGTTGTTTTTACTTTGTCGAAGAAACCGGATTTCTTTTCCTGGGCCGTCGCCCCGCCTTGGGACATGAATACCAGAATGAGTGCAGTATATAGATATTTCATTGAAAATTATAAATTAGCGATTTTAATAAAAAGACGTGTAAACGCAGCAACTTGTTACACGCCCTATATAGTATTTGCACAAAGATACAATTAATCTGCTAAAAGGAAGGGGTATTCCACTTCTTTTATGACATTTTTTTGCCGGATACGATTTCTTTTAATGTCTCTTTGCACAAATAGCGTGAGGCAAGTTCACGTATCTCGGCAGGAGTAATTGTCTTCACAGCTTCTACGGCATCCCTCACATAAGAGTCCGGGAGACCGGAAGTATGAATAAAGATCCAGGCATCCGCCAGTGAGAAGGCAGACTCATAGCTGCGACACATATCGCCCAACATATAGTTTCTCACCATGGCAAGTTCTTCGACAGGTACAAGGTCATTTTGCAGACGGTCTATTTCATGGTAAACTTCTTTGATAAGCGGCTCTACAAATTCATTGGCAGTCTCTGCATTGACAACCAACAGTCCACTATCGGGATAAGGCATGATACCGGCAGATATACCATACGTATATCCTTTATCTTCACGAATATTAGACATCAAACGGCTACCGAAATACCCTCCGAACAAGGTAACCAGAACGCGAACTTTCAAATAGTCAGGATGGCGTCGATCCAAAGAAAGCATTCCCATGCGAACAGCACTTTGCATTGCATCGGCACGCTCGGTAAAAATACGTTTCTCAGAAGAAGTTACCGGAACATAAGACAGTTTTTCCGGCTTCCGGAAATCTTTACCGAAAGGTTCACTTCCAAAAAGAGTTTCAATACGACGGATAGCGTCTTCGCTGACCTTCCCCGCAAGATAGATACTGCAATTTCCGGAATGATAATATCGGTCGTAAAAAGATTGCAAGACAGAAGGGTTGATCAAATGATAATCTTCCTTCTGCACTAATTGCCCGCACGGATGCGTATCGCCATATACGACATTTATCAAAGTGCGATGGGCCAGAAAATCCACCTTGGAACTGTTTACAAGAAATTGCTGGATATTGCTGTCGATAATCACTCCCAACTCTTTTTCAGGGAAAAGAGGTTCTTTTACGATAGATTCAAAAACATCTAAAGTTTCCGGCAGATATTTATTCAAAGAATAAAGGGTGATATAAGCATACTCGGACGAGCTGGAAAGCTCCAACCAGGCACCATAGTAATCCAACTTTTCGGCAATGGCTGCGGCCGAATAACGCCGGGTACCTTCGCGCAGCATCCGGTTGGTAAACAAAGCCTGCAAGCGTTGGCTCTGTTGCCAGCGTCCACCCTCTATCAACAGGTCAATTCGGGCTACTTCATTATCCCCGGCATTGAGTATATATAAAGGTACACCATTTTTCATCACCCGACATTCAGGAGATGGCACTGCCAGTTGTTCCGGCTCACAAATACGGGGCTGAATAGTTCTGTCTAACATATTTTTAAAAATTCTTCAGCCTTTTCCAAATCCTGGGGAGTATCAATGCCAATGGTCTCTACTTCGGTAATACCGGCTTTAATGGTATAGCCATTCTCCAGCCAACGAAGTTGTTCCAACGATTCTGCCAGTTCCAGCGAAGATTGCGGCAACGAAGTAATCTCTTTTAAAACTTCAGCACGATAAGCATATAATCCTATATGCTTATAATAAGTGTGATTTTTCAGCCAATCTTGTTTTTCCGCATTTCGCTGATAAGGAATAATGGAGCGGCTAAAATAGAGTGCATTCATATTCTTATTCAGCACTACTTTCGGAGAATTGATATTCTCCAAAGCTTCAAATCCATTCTCAGGAACGAAAGGTTTCACCAGTGTAGCAATCTGGGTCGTAATATCGTCGAAACAAGCTTTTACAGTTTCCAATTGGGAGGGTTGAATAAAAGGTTCATCGCCCTGAATGTTGACTACGACATCAAAGTCTCCCCCTATTTTAGTATATGCTTCATAGCAACGATCCGTGCCACTTTTATGATTAATGGAAGTCATCACTACTTTACCTCCGAAAGCTTTTACAGCTTCTTCGATCCGTTCATCATCTGTGGCCACATAAGCATCGTCCAGAATACCTGCCACTTGTTCATATACTCGCTGTATTACAGTTTTACCTCCCAGCATAGCCAACGGTTTTGCAGGAAAACGCGTGGATGCATAACGGGCGGGAATGATTCCTAAAAACTTCAACATGTTTATATTTACGACTTAATAGATACGCGTACTCATTTAAAATTATTCTATCTCTTTCAATCCCCGGCAAATATAATCCCTTTTTAAATCGTCGGGTTTATAGACTGTATCATCACATGATAATAAGTCCAGATCCAACCGGACTATTTCTTGCTTTTTCTCTTCAGGCATCCGCCCCGCTTCCCGTTCAATAGCTTTCAAACAAGAAGTTATTTCCGCTGCATCGTTACTGGAAATAAAACGTGCCACCTGATTGGAAAATAAAGATGAACGCCGGAAATAAAGCGGTTTAGTCTCTTCTTCCGTAGAAAAACGAATATCAGGAAACAGTTCTTTCAACCGCTTCCGCGCCAACGAAAGATTCTCTTTCTGTTGCTCGTTACTACCGATGCTAATTGTATAAACCACTTTCGAAATCAAAAATTTAGACCGACACCTGAACTTTAATCAAAGAAGTCATCCAAACCAGTTTCTGATGCCGATTCAAAATCAACGTCCCCATTATCCTTACAAGGATCGAAACCTTCCGGAAGTTGGAATGTCTCATTTTCATCATATCCCAGTGTCTTGTCTCCAAGTACTTTTACCATATATTTAGACCAGATAGGCAATGCCATAGAAGCACCTTGCCCATGCAGCATAGTATCGAAATGAATATCGCGCTCTTCTCCACCAACCCAGCATCCGGATACTAGTGAAGGAGTAAAGCCCATAAACCAACCATCTGCATTATAGTTAGTTGTTCCGGTCTTACCACCCATATCAGCTTTCACACCTAAACGACGAACACGTCCACCTGTTCCCTCATTAATAACGGCACGAAGCATAACCAACATCTTATAAGCGCTGGAAACACTGATAACCTCTTCCATTTCCGGAGAGAACGTAGCTAATACATTTCCGTCATTATCTTCAATGCGAGTTACAAACAGTGGAGCTACACGGATACCTTTATTGGGGAATGCAGTATAAGCACTGACCATTTCTCCTACCGAAATTTCGCAAGGACCAAGACACAAAGAAACTGACGGCACAATTTCACGATTACGCACACCAAAGCTTTCAATCAAACGCTTCAGAGAATATGGGTTGAGCTTACTCATCAGATACGCTGTGATCCAGTTGTCAGAGTTAGCCAATCCCCACTTAACAGTTACCATTTCTCCATAACGTTTAGTATTGGCATTACGAGGCGTCCACGGTTTGCCGTTTTCATCAATTAAAGTATATTCCACATGACGCGCTTCATCACAAGGAGAATAGCCACTCTCCATAGCTAATGTGTAGACATAAGGCTTAATAGTGGACCCCACCTGACGGCGGCCTACCATTGCCATATCATATTTAAAATAATGATGATTAGGTCCTCCGACATATGCTTTCACATGCCCATTATGCGGATTCATAGACATAAAACCTGCACGGAGGAAGTGTTTGTAATAGCGGATAGAATCCATAGGTGTCATGATTGTATCCTTTTCACCATTCCAGGTAAATACCGACATTTCTTCAGGTGTATTGAAAGCTTTTTCTATTTGGGCATCCGATGCCCCGGCTTTCTTCATGATACGATAACGGTCAGACTGTTTCATGGTGCGGGTAAGAATCTCATCTACCTGCTCCTGCGTAATTCTGTTACTGTAAGGCGCTTTTTTACGTCCTTTCTTTTCTTTGAAAAAATAGCCTTGCAATTCTTTCAGGTGCTCTTCTACCGCCTCTTCTGCATATTGCTGCATACGGGAGTCAATAGTGGTATAAATTTTCAGACCGTCTGTATAAAGATTATATTTAGAGCCATCTTTCTTAGTATTCTTTTCACACCAACCAAATAAAGGATTATTTTCCCAGTCAAGAGAATCTTCATAGAATTTTTGCATCTGCCAACCACGATAATCTCCCTTTACAGGTTTCTTTGCATTCAATACACCACGCAGATATTCGCGGAAGTAAGTTGCCATTCCTTCATTATGGTCAACGCGAGTATATTTCAGAACAAGCGGAAGGGCCTGCAAAGAGTCACATTCTTCCGTTGTGATATATCCGGCTTTACGCATCTGATCAAGCACCACGTTACGACGCCCGCGTGAGCGTTCATTATATCGTACTGGATTAAAATAAGATGGATTCTTGCACATTCCTACAAGCATAGCGGCTTCTTCTATCTTTAAATCATTTGGATCGCAACCAAAATAAGTATTGGCAGCAGTTTTAATACCTACTGCATTGTTCAAGAAATCAAATTTATTAAGATACATGGTAAGTATCTCTTCTTTAGTATAATAACGTTCCAAATTCACGGCAATCACCCACTCGATGGGTTTCTGAAACAAACGTTCCATTACATTATCCGCATTGGGTGAATAAAGCTGTTTGGATAATTGTTGTGTAATCGTACTACCTCCACCTGCATTCGTCTGGAATAGCAAACCACGCTTCACGATAGCGCGGAACAATGCGATGGCATCAATTCCGGAGTGTTTGGCAAAACGTACATCTTCCGTTGCAATCAAAGCATTGATAATATTGGGAGACAGATCATTATAGCCTACATACACACGATTTTCTTTACTAAATGAATAAGTACCGAGCACCTTCCCGTCTTCTGAGAAAATTTGTGTAGCAAACTTATAATTGGGGTTTTCCAGATCTTCGACAGGAGGCATATAGCCTATCCAACCTTTTGCAATGGAGAAGAAAACAGTGACGCAAGCCAATACTATGACGGCTAAGAATATCCAAAGGATTTTTATGATGTTCTTTATCATGTTTATTACTGTAAATTCACTAAATCAATAAAATAGATTACCTGTAAAAATAACAAGGCAAAGGTACGGAATTATATTGGAACACCCTTATAAATTCTATAGAAAACTCTTAAAACGCCACACTTTATCATCGGAAATGCCACATCTTAATGGGTAAAACGCCACACTTCAGTAAGCACAAAGTGTGGCATTTCGGAGAATGAAATGTAGCATTTCCGATGATAAAGTATGGCGTTTGGGGTGATGAAACATGGCATTTTAGTCACCCAAAAGAGTAGAAAACGGATCATTTTAGAGGTGTTTTTTGTTTAGGAAACGGCCGATTCCAAGCTGTTTTTTGCAAAAAAACGCATTTTTTTGCTTAGGGACAAAGTGGGTATTCAAAGGTTAAATACCTACTTTTCAACACTTTAATCAAAACAAGCAATGCATTTTTCTTTCTTATATATTCTTTATATAACAACAACAGCAGAAAAGAAAAAGAAAAGCTACTGCTGATGCTGGTAATGATCCAAACAAATTCCGGCATTCATCTCACCGCATAAGAAACTTCATCCCGTGAGATTTTTTTTTCGTCCCACGAAATATTTTTTTTCAGCTCATAGAGCAAAACTCTTTGTTCCATAAACTGAAGATCACCGGCTATGGAGACGAAAAAACTTCTAAATTTTCTCCCGTCTTTCTTCCGTACTCCGCATCTTTTCCGTACCTTTGAACTCTCGAAAAGAAATAAAATAACGAACGATATGGAAAACAGAAGTTTAGTCACCATCGCCGAGCATAGCAAGGAAAAAATCCTCTACATGATCGAGATGGCGAAGCAGTTTGAAGCCCGTCCCAACCGTAGGCTGCTGGAAGGGAAAGTGGTTGCAACCCTCTTTTTCGAGCCGTCCACCCGTACAAGACTCAGTTTTGAAACAGCAGCCAACCGCTTAGGAGCCCGCGTAATCGGGTTTAGTGACCCAAAAGCAACGAGTTCTTCGAAAGGCGAAACCCTGAAAGATACCATCAAAATGGTGAGCAACTACGCCGATATCATCGTGATGCGACATCATCTGGAAGGAGCCGCCCGCTATGCCAGCGAAGTAACCACGGTGCCTATCGTCAATGCCGGAGACGGAGCCAACCAGCATCCTTCACAAACGATGCTCGATCTCTACTCCATCTACAAGACCCAGGGTACACTGGAGAACCTGAATATTTTCCTCGTTGGTGACCTCAAATATGGCCGCACCGTACACTCACTGCTGATGGCAATGCGCCACTTCAACCCGACTTTCCATTTCATAGCTCCTGATGAATTGAGAATGCCCGAAGAATACAAAATTTACTGCCGCGATCATGGCATCAAATACGTGGAACATACGGACTTTACGGAAGAAATCATAGCAGATGCCGACATCCTCTACATGACTCGTGTGCAGCGTGAACGTTTCACTGACCTCATGGAGTACGAACGGGTGAAGAACATTTACATCCTGCGTAACAAGATGCTGGAACATACCCGTCCCAATTTGTGCATTCTGCATCCCCTACCCCGCGTCAATGAAATCGCTTATGACGTAGACGATAATCCGAAAGCTTACTACTTCCAGCAAGCTCAAAACGGTCTGTATGCTCGTGAGGCTATCCTCTGCGATGTATTAGGCATTACACTGGATGAGGTGAAAGCCTAAATTGTACTTTGTAAATTGCTAAATTGTAAATTGAAAGATGAGCGAAAAAAAACAAGAATTACAGGTTGCCGCATTAGAAAACGGTACAGTTATCGACCATATCCCCTCTGAAAATCTGTTCACTGTAGTCTCTTTGCTGGGACTTGAACACATGAATAATAATATCACCATTGGCTTTAATCTCAAAAGTGGAAAGCTGGGTACTAAAGGCATTATTAAAATTGCGGATAAATTTTTCTGCGATGACGAAATTAACCGTATCGCCGTGGTAGCACCTAATGTGAAGCTGAATATTATCCGAGATTATGAAGTGGTGGAAAAACGTGAAGTTAGCCTTCCTGAAGAACTTCGCGGCATTGTAAAGTGTGCCAACCCCAAATGTATCACGAACAACGAACCCATGGCGACGTTATTCCATGTAGTGGATAAGGAGAATTGTGTGATCCGATGCCATTATTGCGAGAAAGAACAAAACAGGAACGAAATTGAAATAATATAAAAGCTACAAGCTACAAGTGCTGCGTAATGCTCGCTGTATAGTTTGCAGCAACTGTCCGAAAGACACTCGTAGCTTGTAGCTCGTACTCCTTCGCCTATGAAACAAGACTGGAAGCCCGGAACAATGATTTACCCGCTTCCTGCCGTATTGGTAAGCTGTGGAAGCACTCCGGAAGAATATAACATATTAACAATTGCATGGACGGGAACGATTTGTACGAACCCGCCCATGTGTTATATTTCAGTACGTCCCGAACGCCACTCCTATGAAATTCTAAAACGGAATATGGAGTTTGTCATTAATCTCACGACCAAAGATATGGCGCGTGCAACGGATTGGTGTGGCGTACGTTCCGGGAAAGACTACAATAAGTTTGAAGAAATGCATCTGACACCAGGAAAAAGCACTGTGGTCAATGCCCCTCTTATTGAAGAATCCCCTTTATGTATAGAATGTCGTGTAAAGGAAATCGTGTCACTCGGCTCACATTATATGTTTATTGCCGATGTGGTAAATGTGCGTGCCGACGACCGGAATCTGAACCCGGAAACCGGAAAACTGGAGCTAGCGGAAGCTAATCCACTGGTTTATGTACATGGAGGATACTATGAATTGGGTGAAAAGATCGGTAAATTTGGCTGGTCTGTTGAGAAGAAAAGATAGTGATTAACGGTTAGTGATAAGTGATGAACAAAGTTTTGAAAATATTTATCCTGTGCCTTTTGTTTTTCCCCGCTACAACGTGGGGGCAATCTCATCTTGTGCCCGGTACAGCGGTTGAAGAGCCCCTGAGCAAACATCACCATGACCGTCCGGTGAACTTCGGTATTAAAGGCGGTTTCACCTCTTCCCTCTTTCTTGTATCCAATCTTACATTAAACGGAATCACCATAGACGAGGTGCAGAATAACTACAAGATAGGTTATTTCGGCTCTGTCTTTATGCGTATCAACTTTGAACGTCATTTCCTGCAGCCGGAAATATCCTACAATATTAACCGTTGCAACATAACCTTCGAAAAACCCGCCGCAGAAGATGCTCCTTTGGAAATGGCATCTATAACTTCAGAAATCCACAGTGTAGACATTCCTGTAATCTATGGATATAATGTTATTAAGGAGGGTCCCTATAGTCTGGCTGTATTCGGAGGACCTAAATTTCGTTATATCTGGAATAAAAAGAGCGAAATTACTTTTGAGAACTTCGACCAGCCGGGAATCAAAGAAAGGCTGCGTCCGCTGAACCTCAGTTTCACCCTTGGAGTAGCCGTTACCATCTCCCGCATTTTCTTTGATTTCCGTTATGATATAGGACTACATAATATATCCCGCAAAGTCACTTATGATGACGGCGTCGCCGAAGGTGATCCACCCGCCGACGAAATACGTTTCCATCGGCGAGACAATGTTCTCAGCTTTTCCTTTGGAGTATTCTTTTAGAAAGTAAATTTCTGTCTTTTCTGACAGTTTATTCATTTTTTTACCGTAAATTTGTGCGCTTAATAAGAGAACACAGATTTATCAAACTTATCTAAGTAAGCAAAATGAAAAGAGACGATTTAATTTTCGATATCATCGAAAAAGAACATCAACGTCAGCTCAAAGGTATTGAACTGATTGCATCAGAGAATTTTGTAAGTGACCAAGTAATGGAGGCAATGGGCTCCTGTCTCACTAACAAGTATGCAGAAGGTTATCCCGGCAAACGTTACTACGGAGGTTGTGAAGTAGTAGACCAGAGCGAACAAATTGCTATCGACCGCATAAAGGAAATCTTTGGTGCAGAATGGGCTAACGTGCAACCCCACTCAGGCGCACAGGCTAATGCAGCTGTATTCCTCGCTGTATTGAATCCGGGTGACAAATTCATGGGATTGAATCTGGCTCACGGCGGTCACCTCTCACACGGTTCTTTAGTAAATACTTCCGGTATCATCTATACTCCCTGTGAATATAATCTGAATAAGGAAACCGGTCGCGTAGACTATGACCAGATGGAAGAAGTTGCTTTGCGCGAAAAACCCAAAATGATCATCGGTGGTGGTTCAGCGTATTCTCGCGAATGGGACTACAAGCGTATGCGCGAAATCGCAGACAAAGTAGGTGCTATCCTGATGATCGATATGGCTCACCCTGCCGGACTGATTGCAGCCGGATTGCTGGAAAACCCTGTGAAGTATGCTCATATCGTTACTTCTACTACCCATAAGACTTTGCGTGGTCCTCGCGGTGGTATCATCTTGATTGGCAAAGACTTCCCTAATCCTTGGGGAAAAACAACACCGAAAGGTGAAATCAAGATGATGTCTCAGTTGATCGACTCAGCCGTATTCCCAGGTATCCAAGGTGGTCCGTTGGAACACGTCATTGCATCAAAAGCTGTTGCATTCGGTGAAATCCTGCAACCTGAATTCAAAGAATATGCTGCCCAAGTGAAGAAAAATGCGGCCGTACTGGCACAAGCATTAATCGACCGTGGCTTTACAATCGTTTCCGGTGGTACGGATAATCACTCTATGCTGGTCGACCTGCGTAGCAAATATCCTGATCTCACTGGTAAAGTTGCTGAAAAAGCATTGGTATCTGCCGATATCACTGTAAACAAGAATATGGTTCCGTTCGATAGCCGTTCTGCATTCCAGACTTCCGGTATCCGTTTGGGTACTCCTGCCATCACTACCCGTGGCGCCAAAGAAGATCTGATGCTGGAAATTGCAGAAATGATTGAAACGGTTCTGTCCAACGTAGAAAACGAAGCGGTTATTGCCGAAGTTCGCGCACGCGTGAATAAGACTATGGAAAAATATCCGCTGTTTGCATACTAAGAAAACGTATATAAAAGCTTTTAGTTATAAAAAATCCGCAGTCTTCATCAGGCTGCGGATTTCTTTTTTATGTCTAATAGCTGATTTAGCTCAACCCTTCTATATTTCCATCCA
>OHNO01000209.1_pt1 | contig 37122 bp, 24 predicted proteins | sample 1569521 | NCBI WGS metagenome assembly OHNO01 (sample SAMEA3879604, study PRJEB24766) | human gut metagenome | biome: human-associated habitat; feature: feces | place: USA | collected 1985/1987
ACCTCCCAGAAAGAGGAGAATTGAGATCGTATTACTTATCATTTAATTCTTTACTATCTTATTTTAAAAATAACTCCCTATATCTTCTTATTTATTATATATATTACTTACCTTTGTCATATTGGTGACTGACCATTCATCTTTTATCCTGATGATGACCTTATATATAGAGAGATAACAACAAAAAGTGTTTACAGATATTTAGGTGCTGACATCATTGCTTTACAGATGAAATTTCCCCAGTTAAATAGGTGCTAACTCCTAAGCTTAGGAGCAACGCATTCCTAAGCTTGGGAGCAACGCACTCCTAAGCTTGGGAATAACGCACTCCTAAGCTTAGGAGTTAACACCCCCCTAAAATGGGAGGTACTACCCCCTCTACAATACACTGTAGCGTGGGTCAGTAAAATTCAGCTTGTTTAGTCACTGAAATCGGAAGACAGAGAAAAAGAAGAGAAATATAAGAAGAGAGGCATACATAATTATTAACAATCAGCCGATCGCCAATAAAACCTTCATAAGATGGCATGACGAAAGACTACTTTAAAAACAAGAGAAAATATGATAAAGATTAATCTTATAAAGAGAGTTAACCATTTTGAAAAGGATAAGCCAGCCAAATGGTATGGAGTCTCCAATACAGGCAAGGCGGAAAATACGTATGTCATTACCCGCAATGCCTCTGAAAACACTTCGACTGCACCTACTGAAATGGATTCATCCATTGAGTTGTTCTTCAGAGAAGCTATAAAGGAGTTATTGAATGGAAATTCCGTACGCGCGGGTCGGTACGGAAACTTCCGCATCGCTTTCAGAAGTGAAGGCGTAGAAGATATCAATGAGTTTAATGCAAACTCAATGATTAAGGATGCCCGTATCGTGTTTCAACCCAGTAAACTTTTCCGTTCGGAAGTTATCAATAATCTTCAGTTTACAGTAAACTGTGTAACTGAAGACGAAGTGAAATATGCTTCCCTTTCCGACTATCGCCGTGCCAAAGGAATCAGTGGAGGTGGCTCCGGTTCCGACAAGCCTTCGGGTGGAGATAGCGGTGGCGGATTGGACGAAAATCCTCTTGGATAATCATCCATCCGCATATCTACTTTCCTAATGTATTGCTTCTCTTTTTATTTTTCGCTTCATTAACCGACGTATCCACAGGTAATATCCTGTCAATGGCAGACTTGCACCTACTAAGGCGGCAATAAACGTCAATATCCGCGTCAGCATACCTCCCCAACTGCCTACATGCACGGAGTAAATCCAGCCACGGATTTTACCGGAGTTATCCAGATCCTTATAGAGCGTTGTCTCGGTAATCTCTCCATTACGAGGATCGAACTTATAACGGTCTGTTCCCCGCTTGTTGCCGAAACAAGGGAGAGCAACACTGGCAGAACCATCGGATACGCTGATTAGTTTGTAGTCCGGATTTGCCTCGGCCAACTGTTCGTATACCTGTTGCCAATTAGTATAAGGAGAATGTTTTCTGCCTTCGGGACTCCCCTTCCGCTTACCGCCTTTGGCCGTCACATTAGCTGTCGCGTTTCCGTGCCCCATACCGGGCTGCACTTCCACGCCAAAAGTTTTATAAAATCCTGTCCTGTACCACTGAAAGGACCACGTCAATCCTGTAAGAGCCATAGCCAGTAAGAAGACAAGCGCATACATTCCACCTGCCACATGCAGGTCGTACCAAAAGCGACGCCAACCTTTATTCGCTACAATCTTCAGACTGCTCTTCAACGCCTTGCGCGTATGCGGCCACCAGACGACTATACCTGATATCAGTACAAACACAAACATCAATGTACTGGTACCGACAATCATCTTCCCCCAGAAGATGCCTCCATCCTGCTTTATGCTGTCCAGCAACCAACGGTGCATCCGGAACATAAAGTTGAAAAAGGGCGCCCGTTCATACTTACCCGTAATCTCACCCGTATACTGATCCACATACATAGATGCACGACGGGGTTTGGAAAGCGTGACTTGGTAAGCCCGTTCAGGATCAGACGAAATAGTAACGCCGGTTACTGATACGCTATCGGGCAAGGTTGCCGCCACTTTAGTCACCAATTGCTCCATGGGTAACGGAGCAGCCTCAACCTTTTTCACAAAGTAGAGCTCACGGTGGCAAAGTTCCATTACTTCTTTCTCGAATACCAGTGCTGCACCCGAAAAGCAGATCAACGTGATCAGTATCCCGAAAGGAACGGAAAGCCATAAGTGTATATTACGGAATATCTTTCTCATTATATCAGTTTATGAAGCTCGGAAAAAGAGCCTGCCCGGCACATACCAGCAGGCTCTTTATCCCTAATTATAATCAATGAATGGTTTTGTGCTTATTTAGTAGGTGTCAACCGGCCCACACCGCTGATCTGAGTAGCTTCAATGGTAACTCCCTTTGTTGCAGTGGCGTTCGACGGATTGATCTTGTAAATGGCAGGATAACCTTCGGTTGTCGTTACAGTCAGATAAACATTGCCATTTTCGGTATAAGGTGCGTTGCCGAAACCGGAAATCAAATTAGTCTCAGGCAAGCCGGTTACATAAGTCAGCTTCTTATCGCCTGCCTTGAAGATGGCCAGTTGATTAGCGGTAAAATCGTCTTCAGTCAAAGGACGGTCATACATCAGCATCAGGAAGTAGTCGCCCGTAATGTGCCAGCAACGGAGGAAAGATTTTCCACCACTTTGAGCTTCCAGATCACAATAGTAATCATCAAAGTCTTCCGCGCCGTTAGGAATACGCACTACACCGGCAGGCAGAGTGGTCTGCTGGCGTACATCATCCATCGTCTTTGCAAAACTGGGAGAGAAAACGTAGATATCACCATTGTCTGCTTCCCAGATTGTCTGGTAATACTGAGATTTATTGCGTCCGCAAGCATAGCTGATCCGATCTGTACTGATCAGTTTCTTGCTGGTAAGAGTCTCATCATCGAAGATGGCTACCCAACACTCATTGGGATATTGTGTCCATTGCAACTCTCCTTTCTTATAGCTGCTGCTGTTTGAACCACCGTCTTCCGTCTTTATCAGGTCTTGATTACCCGGCAACACCCATTCGCCATTATTGTACGCTGCGCCATACTGGCTCAGCCCCATCGGAACAGCTGCGCTGTAAATCTTGTTGCCGTGTTGCAAAATACCCGCCAGCGTCACAAACTCACCATTTCCCAGGAAATTCTCTGAGAGATAGGCCTTATTTTGAGTGTCATTGGTCTTATAGGTTTCAGCCGCCACATCCAGATAAGAAAGCAGGAATGTTTTAGGCAAGTAACCGTTATCATCGGCATACCCTGTATATCCGTCACCTGTAGAAGAAGTGATGATATATCCCTCGTAAATACCATAGCTGGTAAACCGCTTCACTGCATATTCGCCCGAGCGTGCCACCATTTCATAATTTGAGTTCATGACGAATGAACGGGTAGTACCGGCATTACCCTGATTGTAGGTCAAACCATACAGATATTGATCTTTATAAAAGATCCACTGTGATGCACCGTCATTCACAAGGCCATTGTTTATGGCAGAAACCGTTCCTTTATCCAATGTTTCGGAAGTCAGCAGAACGTTTGTAGTATTTCCCGAAGCCGTAACTGAGGATGCTATCACATACTCACCTCTACCTTCGGTGCCACCACCAAGGCTCGGCTCATTGTCAGTACACGCTGTCAGCGCCAGTCCGGTTATTGCTGTTGCAAAAAGTCCGGTTAAAAAGTTCTTTTTCATCTTGCTTTTACCTTATTAATAAGTGAATGTTTATAATTAGTTTATATAATAATAGATAACTAAATGATAATTTACCAGCGTAGCGCTGGAGCAAGGTTCTCCTTCGGCGTGCAAGTAATCTTTCAGACACGGATGACACGGATGACGCGGATTCTTTTTTCCTTCGGTGTGATATGCCGGTATGTATAGCGCAGCTTTAAAAATCCGCGTCATCCGTGTCATCCGCGTCTAAAAGATTAAAGTCCGCGTTCGTCCTCATTATCCGTGTAGTCCGCATACCCATTCCCTCGCCGCTAAATTATCATTTATAGTACGAATTAATTTTGATTGAGTACTTATGACTCTATGAATCTTTAATTTCCAAAGTATACCCTCACTTTCCCGTAGAATGCCCGTCCGGGCTTCTGAAGACTAAAGTTGTCATACAGTTTCTCGTTCGTAAAGTTGCGGCACTCAAACGACAAATTATACCGTCCGTTGTGCAAACTATAAGAAAGCGCCAGATTGTGCGAGAACTGATTAGGCACCACATAATCGTTCTTATTCGATCCGATATTAGATGAATAATAAGTAAAACTATGCAGATACTGATTGTCGTAGGAAACCGTCAACGTATTGCCTTTCTTCCAAAGGTTGCGCCAATAGAATGTCACATCCGAATCGGCAAACATATACGGCAGATTGGGCATACGCTCTTTATAGGCAAGATTGGCCGCACTGCTGGAGATCGAGGTCTTCATGTTGTCACGCACGTTCATCTGCGTAAAATTTCCTCCAACACTCAGCCATCTTCCGAAACCATATCGGGCGGAAACATTAAAGCCTTTCGTCAGCACCTTACCATAATTTATATAGGTAGCTGCTGATCTGCCTCCGCTCAGGTCGGCAATGTTACGCTGAATATAGTCTTTTGTATTACGGTATATCAGACCTCCTTCCACATATACGGAGTGTTTCCCGAATGTCCGGGTATAGCTGAGGTTAAGGTTCAGGTTGTCGCTATTCTCAGGCTTGATGCCTATATCTCCCATTTCCAGGTCTTCATCACCGAACATTTCTTCAATAGTAGGCAGTTGATAAGCTTTCTCATAGGATAATTTGACCTGAAGGCCGGGCAATATGAAATAAGTCCCCGCTGCGCCATATCCCATGGAACTCACATCGCGGGTAGTGCGCACATACTCACTCTGATTACTGGATGTAGCCATCGGACCTCCTACAAACTGGTGGTAATATTTGCCGAATACGGAGAAGTTCCAGTTTTCAGACGGCATCAGGCGATAGGACAGGCCGGAAATATTCTTGCGGGTCTCCTTAGCGATAGCCTCTTTTTGCTCTTCCTTGGCAAGCAACGAGGTGTTGGAACGGTGGAAAGCGTTCATCACATGGTTGAAAGTCAGCATCTGTGCCCTATTGATGCGGTAGTTCACAGTCAGCGTACCATTCCAGTTGTTATTGTCCGCCCGTGAATATTGATAAGACTGTTCACCGGGAGAATTCATCAGCGCTTTCTGCCCATACCAATTGTACTTATATGAGGCAGTATCCACATTAGTAGTTTCATTCTTATTGTAATTGACGGTCAGTGCCATATCCAGACCTTTAGTGAGCAGGTCACGCTTATAGTACTCTATCGAAGGCATCAACGAATGGCCTTTACGATGCTTCTGACCGTATACAATTTCCTGACGGACACCGGTCTGTATATCCTTATACATGTGCGAATAGGTGAAACCCAACAACAGACGATCCGCCCACTCTTTATCTACAAAACCAATCTTTCCGATAATGGCTTCGTTATGGTATGTATCGTTGAAGCGCTTTACACGTACCTTCTTATCCCTGTCAATTCTGCCGGTTTCGAAATCTTCTACCGGTGCCTCTACATGATAGTCGTTATCCGAATAATTCTGGAAGGCATTGATTTCATAAGTAAAACCATTCTTGAAGGTTTGTCCGAAGTTGACGTATGATTTATGTGTATTAAATGAGCCATAAGAATAGGAGGCATCCAGAAACCAGCGGCGACGTTTCTTGTTAGTTACAATATTGATGACCCCACCGATAGCATCAGTACCGAATCCCACAGGTACCACTCCTTTATAGACCTCAATCCGATCGGCAAAGTTCACAGGAATATTATTCAGTCCGAAAGAATTTCCTACGCCTTCCTGCGGTACACCATCAATGAATACCTTGACGTGCTTTCCACTGAATCCATCCAGCATAAGTTGCATATCTGAACCCACACCACCCGATTCACGAAGTTTCATACCCGGCGCCTTGGTTAAGGCATCACTCAGGTTCTTCGTTGTGTTCTGTAGCTCCTTCGTGTCTACCGCCACTGCATTGAATGCGGAGCGTTTCAAACGGGTCACCCCCGTAGAGACAATCGTTACTTCATCCAGTTGCTGCGTTTCCGGAGTGATTGTGAGATTCTGTCTCACCCGCTCTCCTGCCACCAGTTTCACTTGCTTCTCTATCGTCTTATACCCCACGGCAGACACTACCAGGGTATAATTGCCTGCGGGGGCCTTTATATGATAAATACCTTCTTGGTTGGTAGTACCTCCATAGCCGGTTCCTTTCAGGTAAACAGTCGCAAAGTCAACGATTTCTTTCTCGGTAGACAGTATCTTACCGGAAATCATAGCCCTGCCTTGCGAATAGACAGATAATGAAGAAAATAATAAGACAAGAAATAAGGTAAGTCCTTCCATATTTGCTTTCAATTTACAAAGAGTTTTATACAGTTAATAAATCACTGCAAAGGTCTCTATAAACTGAAAGCAAAACAATCGCTATATGCAGGTAAATATCTTACCGGAGTATTCGATAGGGGTATACGCCGCAATCGCTATTAATAGGTATATTGTATTAGCAGTCTCCCATTAATATGACAAGAAAGGCGCACATTCTAAAGAATATACGCCTTTCTTGTTTAAAAAATATTCATTTATCAATATCCGGGATTCTGCTGGGCTTTCTTCTCTTCATTAGTCAATGAATGCCCATTCTTTTGAATTGCATCCAAATAAGTTTGAGGGATCGGACGCAAATAATGTCGTTCGTTAATATTTGAGGTAGCATCCGGATTGTATGCTCTGGCACGTGCAAGCAATGTTTTAGTTCTCGACAGGTCTTCCCAACGATAAAATTCCCCGCATAGTTCGCGTGAACGTTCATTCAACAAAAGACACAACATACGGTCGTAATCAGAAGAATATCCCAGCTTCTGAATAACCGCCTCATCTTCGGCCGGCAAGTTGCGTATATCTTCAATATCAAGAACTGTGGCAGATGTAGTCTTAGCTATGTTATTAGATTCATAATATGAGTTTTCGGCAAAATATGAATTAACGCCATTGTCAACAAAACCTAGGGAACCTTCTTTATAAGCCGCACCGCCATCACAATAAGCTGAACGGTCTTCCCCACTCTTGTAGGCTGCACGCTGGCGAAGTTTATTGATGTATATTAAAGCATCACCATATTTTTCCTGACGTATCAAAACTTCCGCCGCAATCAGGTAAGTTTCACCCAATCGGGCAAGAATACCGTCCCGATACCCTACCCTACTATCCCGAGCATCTCTTGAACCGTCAATGAATTTATTGAGTGTGCAATAACGGGTAGTATAATCATACAATGCCACATCATCTTTACCATTCTGGCTTTTCGGATAAGCAACAAACACAGTAGGAACCGTTTTCCCTGTTTTTTCATAAACAACCTGTTCCTTCAACTGAACATTTTCAAAACGAGTATCGCCCGGACGATTGATAATATACATGATACCTAAATCTCCATGTACATACTTACCATCCTTCCCCGGATTATTGACTGCATACTTTGTTTTAAAGCTCTTCCAAAAACGAGAATCATTCACCATATCATAAATATTATACATATAATATGTTGTTCTCAGGCGTTGATATTCTCTTTCCCCAGCTATATCACGCTGCATATAAGGCAGATCCTTATATACTGAAACATAATAGAGATGGCACTGATTCCCGCTAGCACCTTCTGTTGATTTATCTGAAGAGAACTGGGCTGCCAACAATATCTCATCCAATTGTTCATTTGCACCATTAGGTTCTGTATAATTCCACAAATCAGCGTAATTGGTAGCCAACTGACGATGAGCAATCACTTCTTGCGCCAACCTCAAAGCCTCAGCAAGATCAGCTGTTTTCGTCGCCCCATTCCAACTGTCATTGATTTCGCTAGCACGAGACAAGTAAGCTTTAGCCAGGAAATGCGCAGCAGCATCTTTTGTCATCTTTCCAACAGCAGATGCAGTGGACGGCAGATAGTCATAAGCCGTTTTTAAGTCATCAATAACCTGTAAATAAGTAGCTTCAGCTGTAGCACGGGTAAATTCACGTTCAGGAGAAACGCTGGGTGTCAACTTCAACGGTACCCCACCATATTGAGAAACCAGTTTAAAATAATTTAAACCACGCAAGAAATGAGCTTCACCGATGTAAAGGCTTTTATTGCTACCTTTATAACTATCCAGCGTTACTTTACTAAGTAGAAGATTTGCATTATTTATCCCATTGTACATCCCATCCCATACTTCCTCCATCTTGGTGGAATTACTGACTACTTGAGACTGCAAATTTCCATCATAATTATTCCAAGAAGCATTAGAGCCATCACCTCCTACACGAAATTCATCAGTTCCGGAGTTTGTTGTTGCACAAGCATACTCCTTAGCAAAATGAAACCGCAAATTATAGTAAAGACTTACTTCCAGCCTATCAATACCTTCCGGAGTATCAAAGTAATCCGTATTTTGCTGTGTGGTAAGCTTCTCATCCAAGAAACCTGCACAAGAAATACCTGACATTCCTAATGCTAAGAATGATAATCCTAATAATATTTTTCTATCTAATTTCATAATTATATTCCTTTCTTAGTAATTTAAAATCCAACATTCAGCCCCACCGTAAAACCACGATTCCAGGTAGATGTATACGACTGTGAAGCATCCAGCTCAAGAAAATCAATCGTAGAGAATATTTGCCCGGGATTCTTGGCCTGCACAAAGACTTTTAAGTTGGAAAGATTCCATTTCTTGATAAGAGATTGCGGGAATGTATATCCCAAAGATATATTACGTACTTTTAGAAACGACCCTTTTTTATAGCCCAGAATACGATAGTAGGGATCACCACCACCAATATTGTAGATGGGTTTCTGATAATCGGCATTCTTATTGTTTTCGTTATAGTAGTTTATAGACCTTTGCATATAACGGCCTCCTTGCCATTCTCCGCCCGTGTCAACCATATAATCGAAGCGCCCATACAGCATAACAGAAAGCTCAAAGTTTTTGTAATAAAATGTATTGTTCATACCCAATGTCCACCGCGGACGAGTATGACCGATAACTACACGGTCATCATTCGGATCTATCTTTTTATCCCCATTCTGATCGACCGGTCTAGCCATACCAACCTGGAAAGAATGCCCTTTTTTGTTATATTCTTCCATCAATTCTACATCTTCCTCTTTCCACAGCCCGCCTGACTCATATCCATAAATTACTCCCAGCGCTTGACCAATAAACCAATTATTTACGATATCATCTTCTTTACCGTTTGCCAGTTCTTCAACCTTATCTTTCTGCCAGGCAGCATTAAGCGAGGTCCTCCATTCAAAATTACGAGTCTTAATATTCACCGTGTTCAGTGTAATATCAACACCGACATTTGAAGTCTCACCAACATTAGCATAAGATTGTGTATAGCCATTCAATGAAGGAATACTCATATTCATTAACAAGTCTGTTGTATGAGAAGTATAAAAATCAAGTACTCCGGAAATTCTGCCCTTCAATAAAGAGTAATCAATTCCTATATTATATTGAGTGGTCTTCTCCCAACCCAAATCTTGATTGGCCAAGGTCACCGTCTTCCCGGTTAACGGCTCGGAAGCGGCAAATCCCGGAGCAAGACTGCTACCAAATGGATAATAGAAAGGCACAATTGCCCCTTTGGTCTGATAAGGAGAGATAGCGGAGTTACCTGTAGTACCGAAACCTATGCGTAATTTCAACTGATTAATCCAATTAATATTTTCCATAAATGCTTCCTGATCAATACGCCAACCTAAAGCTGCACTGGGAAAAAATGCCCACTTATTGCCATCAGCCAACTGAGACGCACCGTCCCAACGACCCGAAATGGTCAATAAATATCGATTGTGATAGTCATAATTCAGACGAAACATATAAGAAAGTAGCTGCTTTTCAGTCAACGAACTATTCCAATCATCCAATAAAGATATGTTTTCTTTTGACAGCGCATTCCATTTGGCACTATTCAAAGGAATACCCTCCGCTGCCATAGATGATGATTCATAATGATACTTGGTAGCACTTTGAAGCAAGGTTACCCCGAAAGAGTGCTTGCCGATTTCTTTATCATAATATAACAGGTTGTCCAATGTCCATGAGAAATCAGACTGATTGCTTAAAGAAGCACGGTTCTTACCTTCACTACTTAAAGACTCTTCATCGCGGAAAGTACCATTTCTATAGTGTCGAAAATCAGGTCCGAAGCTAAAGCGATATTTCAGTCCTTTGAATGGAAAATAGATTTCTCCTAAATCAAGCTGTGCAAACAAACTACCGATGACACGAAACATACGACGTTCATTTTGGCTGTGGTTCCACTCATCCGCCACATTCTTCACCTTATCATCACCACCCGGATATTCAATACGATTGCCTTCTTCATCAAAAGGAACTGCATAAGGAAACATACTTGTGGCACCTGCATACAATGTTCCCGGAAGATTCTTCAACAAAGAACCTGTTGTAGTAGCAGACGAACCGTATTGCTGCTCACTAAATGTACCATTAACATTCAATCCCATACTAAACCAGGCAGTCGGTTTCAAATCCAAACTTATTTTAGTTGTATAACGAGTATAAGATTGCCCTTTTACTGTACCTTCATTATCCAAATAACCAATGGATGCATATCCTTTTATCTTATCAGTACCTCCACTAGCACTAAGTGTATGCTCATGCGTTATACCGGTTTGGGATACCATATCACACCAGTCGGTTGTAGCCACTTTGGAACCGTCCCAACTTCCTCCGGCCCAGCCCTTTTCTATATTTTTCCAAGCAGTGGGGTCAGTAGCTCCCAAAAATATCTCATAATCATTTTCCTTAGTAGGCTGGTCAGCTCTAGGATATTTAGACGGGTTCAAGTAATAATAAGACCAACGACGCCAATCGATATACTCCGCAGAGTTCATCATCTTCGAATGATCCTGTAATGTTTCTGCAGTGACCGTACCCGAATAATTGAGGGTCATCTTACCTTCTTTACCCTGTTTGGTTGTTACTAAAATTACACCATTGGCACCACGTGAACCATAAATAGCTGTCGCAGATGCATCTTTCAATATATCAATAGACTCTATATCATTAGGATTCAAGGTCTCAATACCACTTGTAGACATCAAAGGAATTCCATCTACTACATACAAAGGAGTATTGCTTGCACTCAGTGAACGCACACCTCGTATATTAATAGTACCAATTTCACCAGGTCGTTCATTACTTGTAATATCTACTCCGGCTGCCTTTCCTTGCATAGCTTCAAAAGCATTTGAAACAGGACGAGAAGTTAGTTCTTCTGCACTAACACTAATCATGGCACCCGTAACATCCGATTTCTTTTGAACGCCATATCCGACTACTACAACTTCATCCAACATTTCCGTATCTTCCTGCATCACAACTCTAATGTTCGACTTGCCTTTCAAAGAAATCGTTTGTTCTTTATATCCAATGAAACTGATTTGAAGAGTAGCATCAGCAGCTACTTGATTTAGTGTGAATTTACCATTGATATCGGTAATTACTCCATTTACCGTCCCTTTGACAAGGACGTTAGCACCAATAATTGATTCGCCCTGCACATCAACCACTACTCCTGTAATAGTTTTGCTTTGAGCCCAAACCCCTAAAGGACAGCTTATTAATAGAAGCATTAATAAGCACATTTTTGTGTGTATGATTCTCATAGATTATTAATATAATTAATTAATAAATAAATTTAAGTTTAACAGAATGTACAACCGTTATCGAGCACATCATTCTAATTACAAAAATAGAATATAGAATTAATCTGCGTTATATCCATTTTGACTGAAACACTTTCTCTTTTGACTTTCCTTAATAAGAAAACTTATCTTTTATCATTAAAGAAAAATTTCGTACCGACATTCTTAATGATTCATACATATAGCCAAACTGAAAATATCACAAGAAATGATGTTCTGAAGCATACCCTTTCTTAAAAAGTCAATCTTCACTGAATAATCAAAATTCACCAGGCAACGGCCAGTTAGGAGTAGGCACACGCATTCTTCTCATCTCTTTCTCAAACGCAGCCACCATTTCAGGATATTTATCAGCTAGATTCACAGATTCAGTCATATCTTCTTTTATATTATACAATTCCAAAGGAGCATTTTTGTTAATAGTAACCACTTTCCAGTCACCTCTACGTGCTGCACGTTGCTTGCCGGGAAATTCCCAATATAACAAACGATTGTCCGTATTCATCTGTTTACCATAGAATAAAGGCAAGATATTTATACCATTTAGTGTTTGGGGCAACTTATCCGTTGCATTAGCCACCGCTGCCAGTGTAGGCAGTACATCTGGAAAATAAATAATATTATTCAGTGTCTGAACCGGAACTTTACCAGGCTGATTAACAATAAAAGGTACACGAATTCCACCCTCATAAAGCTGTCCCTTCATCCCCCTAAGCGAGCCTTTACATCCTAATTCCGCCAATGGCGCTTGCTTGGCAGCCCCATTATCCGAAGCAAAGATAACCATTGTATTCTCACGTAACCCCAATCTGTCAAGTTCCGCCAACAAACGCCCGATAGCCCGGTCCATGTGTGTGATAAGAGCAGCATATCGTTTAGTATTCATATCCCACGTCTCATCTTCATACCAAACTGTTTCATCAATTATATAAGGTTCATGTGGCGCATCATAAGCCAAATACAGAAAGAAAGGATTCTCCTTATTTCTATTTATAAACTTAATTGCATCCTCCGTTGAAAGATCTGTATTATGTTTGATGTGTTTATCTCCTTCATTCTCTTTCACATTTTCCAGTTTCTCATTATTAAAACGCCAATAAGGGTAATAATATGGATCATTGGAGTATGTAGTACTAATAAGCCAACCATAAAACTCATCAAATCCTCGATTTAAAGGAGTTGCTTCAGGATTAAAACCATCCAAATGCCATTTATTTACCAAACATGTCCTATAACCGGCACTACTCAACACAGTAGCAATAGTCGTATCATTTGGTAGCAAATGCATTCTCCGTATAGTTTTCGTACCCTTCAATCCCTCAATTCCCCCCGCTGTGCAAAAGTTATCACGAATAGTGGTATTTCCAGTATTCCTTCCAGTCATTAATGCACAACGGGAAGGAGAACTTATTCCCGAACCGGCATAACACTGAGTAAAAGAGGTGCCCATAGCCGCCAATTTATCTATATTAGGAGTTTCAATATACTTGTTTCCATAACAAGCCAAATCACAATACCCCATATCATCGGCTAGTATAAAAATGATATTAGTCTTTTCAGTATTCGGTGAGGTTACCTGTTGCCCCCTTACAACTATTTGAGGAAGCACCAACATACCTACAGCACAAAATCCTCCTAAAAAATTCTTCTTGACCATACTATAATATTATTAGAAAAGTTCATTTATCACATTTATCATACAATCACAATGAGCAACATACAATTATGGGATAACCACATTCTCATTGCACTCCAAAATCAAATCATTACTTGCTTCAATGCGGACATCATTCAAACGCCAGTCCTTAGCCCAAACTATTTTCCCGGCCTTGTTACCTTTAAGGCAGACGCTGCGAAACACGAAATTTTCAATTCTGCTATTAGCAATTCCAACTACATTTATACAAGATTGCGCATTAGAAGCAGTTACCTTATCAAGAGATATATTCCGAAACACAGGAGTACCCTGTGCAAAACTCACAGGTTCTAACATTTTAAGCCAATGCGCTGGAAGTTTCTTTATATCATATCCTTCCGGAAGTTTGTAACCCACATTTTGTACCTATACCTTTCATCCTGTATGCCACAATATTGCGAATTCCTCCCGAAGTCTCACTACCACAAGTAAACATTCCTCCTCCCCGAACCTGCTATACAATCACGAATTACCACATATTGACAAGGACGATTGACCTGAAGCCCGTCACTATCACGTCCGGCCTTCAGACAAAAGTTGTCATCATTGCAATTTATATTAGAATTCTGGACCAAAACGTATTCTGACGAATCAATATCAATACCATCCGTGCTCGGCCCATGTCCCTCAATATTATTACTGATTATAATGCCATCAATAGTTATATGTTTACTATACAAAACATGCAAACCTTTCATCTCGTAATCTTTACGCATATTCGAATATTTATCCCCAAAAATCTTACTACGTCCATTAATTACTCCATCACCAGAAATAGCAGCATTTTTCTTGCCAATGATATTTATCAGTGCAGAAGGCCACTCCATCTCTATACCTGCTACACGGGTATCGATCTTTTTATAATCAACTATATCTTGAGAACCCACCAAAGTGACTCCCTTGGAAATATGAAGATTTACATTATTGCCCACAAACAAAGAACCGGTAAGATAAATACCAGGAGGAAATACGACCATTCCACCTCCAGCTTGTTCAGCTGTATCAATTGCTTTCTGAATAGTCTTGGTATTCATACATATAGCATCACCTTTAGCAACATAATCCACAACATTATATACAGTTTGTTGTGCAGGATAAGATACAGCACCAACCTGTTTCATCCAAGAAAAATCCGGTATTCCCTTACTTTGAATATTTGTACTCAAACAGGTCATCAACAGAACCAGGACAATCCGGACAAAGTAAATCTTCATAGTGATTTTTTTGATTAATAATTAAACAATAAGTCATTAAAAGGCTTGCTACTGAATGCAAACTCTACAGTAAACAAAAACAGATATTATCGGCACAAACTATTTAAATAAACTTCAATATTAGTATAACTCTCATTTAATGTATAAGCAGATGCATCTGAAGCACTTTCCGGATTTAAGCCATGCTTACTTTCCCAAGCATCGGGCATACCGTCTCCATCACTGTCTTTCAACGCTTTCCCTGATTTTAAAACAGGCCAACCGCCTACATCTTCCTGTGAGTTGATAATACCGTCTGTACCGAATGTACCAATCCCCTCTCTTACTTGACGTAAGACCTCACGATCATAGCTATCCTGTGAGAAACTACATCCCACAGATTCCAAAATCCGCTGATAAGCAACAACAGGGGTATCTTCATGGATCGGTTCATTCGGAAAAGGAGAGCCGACCAAACAGGATGCACATTCTTCACCCGAAGTCGGAATAGCTTCGAGAGAAATCCCGGAATCCGGTCCGGCACTTTTTCTGCCGGGTATATAACATTTCCCGGCGCAATCAGTTATAGCACTGTGATTATCATGTGTCACAGTATCATCACCTTCCATCACGTTACCAGCCACATAATAACGTCCTGTCCCATCCTCTGCAACATCAAGCAAACGGTGGTGCTGAGAAGCCGGTCCCGGCTTATAATAATTATTCACCATATTAATCTCAGCATGATGTCCACCTCCATAAGCGGTCTTGAATCCCCAATTATACACAACATTATTACGGTAATCCACCCATTTCGTACCATCTACAGAAGAGAAACGAGGATTGCGGCTTGCATGATTGGCTAACAGATTATGATGGAAAGTAGCCTTATATCCTCCCCAAATACCTCCAAAGCCATGACTTCCTTTTGTATGAACCGAGGTGTTCAGACTATGAGCAACCAAGCACCACTGTACGGTAAGATTCTCGGTTTTATAGATAGAGAGACACTCATCAATGCTCCAACTAACAGAGAGATGGTCTTCTGTCCGTAACGTCCACCACCCACACCGTCACTGTCCAAACGGTATCGATCGCCCACACGTACACGGATATAACGTATGATAACATTGCTGGCATTCACCACTAGCGGATAATCCTTCAGACAAATACCGTCACCCGGCGCAGATTGTCCCGCGATAGTAATACTATCATTATTTATACGAAGCGGCGACTTTAACTCAATGGTTCCATCCACAGCAAAGATCACTATACGAGCGCCTATTTGCTCCACCGCATCACGGAAACTGCCTTCACCACTGTCATTCAGATTAGTCACGGTAAGTACACGACCACCACGTCCGCCAACAGTCCATTTACCATACCCCTCAGCTCCGGGAAAAGCTATTTGTTGCGCTTGCATACAAGTAACTGCAAAAAGCAGGCAAGTGATAAGAAAAGTATTCTTCATGATTACACTATTTTACTGTTTTGATTTTGTATTCTGAAACGTAGATTGTCATTCAATAAAAGTATGCTACTGAAGAAAAAGGCGGTACCTCTCTCAGGAGATCCGCCTTTTCCTACCTTAAAGCATTTATTAATAACACGGATGCTGCTGACCGGCAAGTCCCGGATTCACATCAATAATATTCGTAGTATTGAATGGCAGTATCTCCACCATATTCTTTTTCATACCATAAAAGACACCGGTCTTACCCGTAATCCATGCATTATTAGCAGAAAGTCCCTCAACATCTTCCACGCAAAGGTTTCCTTTCTGTTTAATAGAATTGACACTGAACATGTTCAGAATCGTATATTCTACTTCTTCCACCTTCTTTGCATCAACGGGCACATCTTCTTTCTTAAAATAAACCTTTCCATCCGCTTCAAAGAAGTTAGTCTTCAAGGCACCTTTAGAGCCTGAATTTAATGTATGCAAAGTAGTCAATGCATCTTTAGAGAGTCCCATATTCACCAAATCCTGTTCAGTCATTGAAATGTAAGGCAACGCTATCGTCGGATCTGCAAAAGACGGCGTTGAAGCCAGCTTATAAGCACGATATACATCCACATCAGCATATCTGCCCTCACGCTTGGCCAATTGAACCAGCTTTTCCTTTTCAGCCGTCAGATAATCAACTAATATACCCCAACGAGCCAAATCACTTTTGCGAAGTCCTTCATTGGATAACTCCAGTTTACGCTCCTGTATAATGTAATCCCTGAAATCCCCATAGTCGGAAGGAATCGTCCCCACTTTGGCAGCATCATTTCTGAATGCACGCAAGCGTACATCTTCTACAGCCTTCTTGGCTTCGGAAGTGGCACCGTTGTTCAGTTCATTCAAAGCCTCAGCATACATTAGCAAGATATCAGAGTAACGCAATATAGGCCAATTAAAATCCCGTTTACTATCAGAAGATCCTCTAACCTTTTTCCAGTTAATGCGATATTTACCTACTCCCATACCTGCAAAAGTATTCATTTGGTAAGCATTATTACCGGTAGACAATTTAAGTCCATAATTACATACCGAAACATCACGCCGTTGATCGTCCTCTTCAAACTCAAAATAGAATGTCGGCATAGCTATCATTTGGCTACCACCCTTACCTAAGCCTTCATTATCGGTACCGCTTGTAGGTATACCATTCGTATAACCGGTACGGACATCCGGCCCATTAGTACTGTACCAACCATACTCAAGCATGGTCTCATTATTATATTGCTGATTTCCCAAATCCCTGAAAACCTGGTCATAGTCTTCCAGCAATTTATTCTCTCCCTTAGTTATAACCGCTTTACAAGCATCCGCTGCTATCTGATAGAGTTCCTTTATGCGAGCAGCATCACTACGTTGCGCAATCTTTAAAGAACTCTGAGTATACGGTACCGTATTCAGATCCCAACGTAAAGAATAACCGGCAGCATAGAGCGCAACACGAGCCAATATACCATATGCCGAATTCTTTGTAAAACGTTCGGGAGTAGCAACCATACCTTCACTTTTCCAAGGTAACAGTTCTATGGCACGTTGCAAATCTTCGATACAATTATCATAAATTATATCACGACTGACGCGCGAAGAAGAAAATGTAGCCAATTCTGCTGTCGGCACATTAGTGTATGGTACATCGCCATAAAAACGAACAATATTCCAATAAGCATAAGCCCTTATCGCCAAGGCCTCACCCAGCAACGCATCTACTTTTTTCTTCTCACTGTCACTGACACTCATTTGCGGAAGATTCTTGACGCACACATTGGCATATTCAATAGCCTTATACATATTAGTATAAGTAGAACTTAACATACTGGAAGTATTGGTATAGTCATAGTTGGCCACATTGTATTTGGAATTAGACTCTGTTGAAGCCGACTCATCCGTACCCATCAATAATTGATATCCCAATTCTTGAGTGTGTAACCATGAATAGCCACCCATCACAGCCATCTCTGCTCTTCCTACTGTTTCAAAAACAGTGGAACTATCCGCTTTTGATTCGGAAGGCATATCCAACCAGTCTTCACAAGAAGTAAAAACCAATAACATAGCAGCGGATACACCTAAAATATTTATTATCTTTTTCATATTCATTGTCTAATTTAGAATGTTAAGTTTACGCCTACTACCCAACTTTTAGAACGAGGATAGGAAGAATTATCGATACCCGGTGTCAAAGCACTACTTGATGCGGACACTTCAGGATCATACCCCGTATAACCGGTAAAAGTATGAATGTTATTCAAGGTACAATACACACGGGCATTACTGATTTTAGCGCGTTGCACTAATTTCTTTGGTAAAGTATATCCCAAAGTGATCGTATTTAAGCGTAAATAAGAGCCATCTTCCAAGTAATAGCTACTGCGTTCACTAATGGCAGTTTTGTTATTCCCTGAAATATTCCACAAAGCATTGCCATCATATTGGTGTGGATTCAGTGCAGCCAAACGAGCCAAATCAGAACTTTCTTTACCCGTTGAAGGATCAATCAATGTGAAACGGTTCTTCATTTTTTCAAGTGTATTCTGATTAGCCAGATACGGGCCAATAAAGCGCTGAGTACTCATGTTGAACACATCATTACCTACTACAAAATTCATGAAAACAGTCAAATCAAATCCTTTATAGGTAAACGTATTATTCCAACCTCCTACAAAATCAGGAGCCGCATTACCAATCACAGTACGGTCATTAGTACCCCATACCGGATTTCCATCTGCATCTACCTCACCCGCCGTCGGTCTATATTTAGCATCACCCGGCTTTACATTTTCACGATTAGAACCTTTCAAATAAGGAACACCAGCATTCAATGTATAGCTACCATCAGCATTCTGTGTAAAATCATCCGTCGTATAAATACCATCATAAATTAAACCAAAGAATTGCCCCAACGGTTTTCCTTTTTCAATTTTGAAACCCATGCGAGATTCATATTCTGTTATGAAATTATCAGTTTCACTATCACCATAAATATCCAATACTTTTGAACGGTTGAAAGCAATATTGAAATCCATTGTCCAGGTAAAATCCTTCGTACAGATATTAGTGGTATTCAAAACTAATTCTACACCACGATTACGGATAGAACCAATATTCTGGAATTGATGGGTATAACCGGTAGAAGTCGGAATATTATTCTTAATCAATAGATTTGAAGATTCGTTATTATACCAGTCTACTGACAGATTAACACGACTGTTAAGAATCGATATATCCAAACCAATATTAGTAGTGGTAGTCTTTTCCCACTTCAATTTGGGATTTCCAAGTGTTGTACCAGGTACCAGTGTTATGTAATCACTGCCATTATAGCCATAGTGACCTGAGCCATAATCTGTAGCATACATATTATTATCGACATTATTATTACCTGAGGTTCCATAACCTACACGTAATTTCAGATTTTGGAAGAAATCAAAATCTTTCATGAAACCCTCTTCAGAAATACGCCATGCAGCAGAAGCTGAAGGGAAATAGCCCCACTGTTGGCCACGAGCAAATTTAGAAGAACCATCAGCACGTAACGTTCCAGTAAACAAGTAACGATCACTATAGTTATAAGAAAGACGACCAAAAAAAGAAACAAGACCAACTCTACTTTTTCCGGATTTCCATGTTTGTGGAGTACCCATACTGACATCATTCAATCCAAAATTACCATCTGAGAATTTACGATATTCATTATCCAAATTCATGGATTCCTGATACCAAGTTTCCTGTCCAAGCAAAACATTAAAACGATGAACCTCTTTCACGTTAAATGCATAATTCAATGTATTTGTAATCTGCCAAGAGAACTTTTCGCTATTATTGCGACACCCATAGCCATAAGGACTTTGATTGGAAGAAGCTGTCTTCGTATTACCATTATCCCAATAATCCTTACGCACTTGCTGCCACATATAACTCCCGGAAGTACGGAAAGTCAAATCTTTCAATATATCTATTTCCAACCCGGCATTCACTGTTGCCATACGGGTATATTTCTCGTTCGTAATAGATTGGTTATTGATGATTGGATTATTAGCATCATAATTATCACCACCATACATTTCAGAAAAGAGGTCAGCTAAATCAGAACCTAACAATTGTTCATTAGTCCACTTCACACCACCTGTTACCGGCTGCAAAATAGTCTGTTTCAATGTACCACCCAGCGAACCTCCACCATCAATTTTAGTCATTTGCAAGCTAGAAGAAAAGTCAAAGCGCACACCTTTCCATAATTCATGATTAATCTTAGCACGGATACTATTCTTTTGATAACCATGTTTATCCATTATGCCATCCTCGCCAGTGTAATTGTAGCTCAACATATATTTAGTCTTCTCACTACCACCACTGATATTCACATTATGATTCTGTGTGATACCCGTATTACCGAACACCTCATCCTGCCAATCAATACCGGCACGATTACCATACTCATTAGCAATACGACCGTATGCACCGGTATAAAAATCACCAGAATTTATATTACCGCCGAAAATACTTGAAAAGTTATCTTCATTTCCACGAAGTAACTGGAACTCATACTGATACTTTACATAGTCTTCAACTCCCATCAAATCCAGTTTCTTACCTAATCGGTCAAAACTAACAAAACCATTATAAGAAACTTCAGTCTTACCTGCCTTACCGGATTTCGTAGTAATCAATATAACACCATTGGAACCACGAGCACCATAAATAGCCGTTGCAGAAGCATCCTTCATTACATCAATAGTTTCGATATCATTAATATCTACATTCTGCAAACCATTTTCCATTTGGAAACCATCAACAATATAAAGTGGTTCTGTTCCTTGCGTGATAGATGTACCACCACGTACCGTAATATTGATATCAGCACCCGGAGCACCACTCTGCTGTACGATATTCACACCAGCCGCTTTACCCGCCAATGCTTGTGCTGCAGTAGTCACAGGAGCAATAGCCAAATCTTTACTACCCACTGAAACAGAAGAACCCGTCAATTCTTTACGCTTCACCTTCGCATACCCAATAGCAACGACTTCTTCCAACATTACTGAAGATTCTTTGAGAGTAACGGCAAAATGAGTTTTACTGCCAATGACTACAGTTTGGTCTTCATAACCAATAAACGAAACTACCAATTCTTTAGCAGAAGCTGGTACAGAGAGTTTAAAATTACCATCCATATCAGTAATAGTACCAATGGATTTGTCACCTTTCACCGTTACAGAAGCTCCAATCACCACATCAATCGCATCGCGAACCGTACCGGAAAGCGTCTTGTTCTGGGCAAAGATACCTAAAGGACAGCCTATCAATAGAAGCATTAATAAGCACATTTTTGTGTGTAAGATTCTCATAGATTATTAATATAATTGATTAATAAATAAATTTAAGATTAATAGAATACGCTACCGTTATCGTACACATTATTCCGGCTGCAAAAATAAAATATACAGCCAACTTACATTATATATATTTTGACTGAAACACTTTCTCTTTTGACTTTCCTTAATAAAAAGGCTTATTTTTTAGACAAAAAGACAATATTCGTACCAGTATTCTTAATGATTCATACATATAACCAAACTAAAAATGCGATAATAAAAGATGTATTGAAGCATACATACTTTATTGAAAAAGTTAGTTCCCAAGAAAAATCAGAACTAACCAAGTAACGACCAGTTAAGAGTAGGTACACGTGTTTTTTCATTTCTCAAATGTAATCACCATTTCAGGATATTTATCAGTCAGATTTACAGATTCGGTCATATCCTCTTTATATATACAATTCCAAAGGAGTATCCTTTTTAATAATAACTACTTTCCAGTCACTCTTACGTTCCGCACATTGCTTACCGGAAAATTTCCAATATAGCAGATGATTGTCCGCATTCATCTGTTTACCATAGAATAAAGGCAAGATATTTATACCATTCAGTTATTGAGATCACTTATCCGTTGCATTAGCCACTGCTGTCAATATAGCCATTACATTTGGAGAATATATTAGATTTTCTTCTATTACTTTATGGTCTCTAGCATCCGGTAATTTCATAAAAAAGAGGCGATAAACTCCACAGAGCTACCGCCTTCTTTACTCACTAACCTTTTATAAACCTCAATTTATTCTTTGTTCCATACTTCTGTCCATTTCTGTTCCCAAAGTTCCCGATCTTTCTCACCAACAAAAGGCTGTTCCTTCGCCGGATAAACCAGACCATCAGCGGTGAAACTTGCACGAACAAAGCCTACTTTCTCCCGAAAATGAGACTGACTGTCATTGCCGAAATAGCTGCACCACCAATTATCTTCTTTATCTTTAAAGAATCCGGTGCCACCACCGCAAGGTATCGATTCATGGCGTTTTTGATAGGGTCCGTAAACATTATCAGAAATTGCCAAACAAGTAGAATATCTTCCTTCATAATTGTCAGCCGCTCCCAGATAGTATTTCCCATTCCGTTTGAACAGTACCGCACCCTCATGTCCCAGATCATTCATACCACGACCTACACACTTCTTAGCATGATGGTCCGGATTATGATCCGGTTCAGTCAGGACAACCCGACGAAAGGGTTCAGCCAGGCCGCTCATATCATCTTTCAACAGAGCAATCTCAGTTGCCTGCCCGTATGTGAAATATACTTTACCATCCTCATCCTCGAATAAAGTGGCGTCAATTCCCTCAACAATGGGACGATCAATAGTAAAAGCGTTTACGTAAGGCCCTTCCGGTTTGCCTGTACTACTTTTCAATATTCCAATCCCATCCGGACACATACTGAAGCAGATGAAATAATTTCCTTTGATGTAATGAATTTCAGGTGCCCAAACAGCACGAACTGCACGTTTTGGGTGCTTACGCCATGTTTTCACCCATTCGTCCGCTTCCTTATCAATATCCCAAACCAGACCTAAATACTCCCAATTATGCAAATCCGCAGATTTCCACAGTTCTATACCCTCAGCCCAAGCCCAGATATTATCACCGGAGGAACCTGTAAGATAGTAATTTCCATCGCCACCCAAAGTTACAACTCCATCACGCAAATGCAGTTCCCACGCAGGCTTAATGGGAGGTACCAATCCTTTTTCCACAGCTGACCCCGTACACATCCGGAGATTTCCTTCCTGATATTCCGGACGGGGATAATTGCCACAGTATACAACTCCTTCAGTACCACTTCTCCAACCTCCACGACCATCTCCCTCTACAGGCATTCCCGGTCCGCTAACGCCAGAGAACTGTTTAGCCCACTCTATTTGTTCTTGCGGTGCAATATATATATCTTTCTGAGCAAATGCCCAACAGGAAAACAAACAATTTACCAAAAGAAGGAGACTTCTTCCAAAGCTTGAATTAAAAGAAAATATTCTCTGATTTACTCTCATGTTTTTCTATATATAAAATTAATCTACTTTTACACAACGCACGGAGAAAGCATTGGCACGGCTATTCTTCCCTGCCGTATCTACTTTATCCTTGCCCACGTTCATGTAACTTGCATCTGCCCCATTGGATGCGGAAGCTGTACTTTGCCAATAGTAACCAGATTTCTCCGCATCCTGAAGTTTTCCTGTTTTACGATTACGTAAACCACCAAGCGGATACCACAACTCCTGTCCATTATAATTTAAAGAGTAACCTAAATTCTCTGCATCCCAATTAGAGGTAGAGAGAAAAACACTCGCCTCAATGCCGGATGTAGAAGAAGATGAATTCAACCATGTATCACGCGGTGCAACCATGTAACCTTCAGGACAAGGATCGTATACAGATTTCTGAATTGAAGCAACTGACGGATAATCATATCCTTCGGGATTTCCCCAGAGAGCATTATCACCCCAATAGAGCCAGTCATATGAATAATAGTAAGGTGGGGCGGAAACATTGCTCTTGGAACGTGAATACTTAATATATGTAGCCGGATTCTGGACAGAATAGGCCACCGTACCTCTTTCTTCACTACCACTTTCTATTTTCAGGCTAACTACCCCACTCTGGTCATACATCTCAGCTTCAGTATTCTTTCCTATTTCACTGGTTGTTACAAACGGGTCTTTACGCCCCCATTGATAAAGTAACCCTATGGATCCCGCATCACCCGGAGTAGCAGAAACAGCACCCAGATTACGATCCATAACTGTATAACTATTGCCTTTGCTATTTACTCCGAAAGGTTGATCTACAACATCAGTAATCCAAATATGATAAGACCAAAGGATAATAGCATCCTCTGCATCAGGATCTTCCATATCATAAATAGCGACAACCGCATTACCTGGTTGCCCATTCAAAGTAGCTGTGAAAGATTTACGGTCGGAAGATAATGACACATTGCTTATAAAATCGGTAGAAACATCATTCCAAAGTAATTTGGCAGAACGAGCTAATCTGCTATCGTCCGAAGCATGATTCTCATAAGTGTACTTCAGACTGGTAGTATAGTAAGGAGTACAATCAACGGTTACTGAAGTTGTACCGGGAGCCACCATGATTGAGTTGGCCTTACCATAATAATTGGTCACCGATACCCATTCAATGCTCTCTAAAGCAACAGAAAGTACTTTACCGCGTTCAATGCTCTTTCCGTTCAAGTCTACAGAGCAAGTCCCCATTCCTTTAGGAGAAACCAAAGTTATATCCAACGCGCTACTCAATGCCATTGGCGGAAGAGCAAGATATAACTCCTGTCCTTCGGATATGTTTATATCACCTTTCAGCACAAGTGTCTTCGAAGTATTCTCCCGGAAAGTAACCTGCCCCGTCATTGTATCCAAACTTATATCTCCTGTGAGTATATCATTCTTAGACTCAAAAGTGACGGAGGTAAGAGACGCAAAATCTTCATTAGCCGGAACTATCAGTTTCAATCCTCCACAGACTGCATTCATTTGCATATTATTCAACCCGTCATTATCTGTCAGGCAATAAAGCGGACAAGCGGACTGGTCTATCGCACCTTGTGTATAAGTCTGAACTGTCGGTAAAGAATAATCCAGATTATTGCCCGAAAATTGGGCATTAGCAGGATAATAAATCAGATATTGATTGGCAACAGGAACATCGTACATACTAACGCATGCATTCGACAATACAGAGTATTCCGTTCCATTGATGCCTATTTTTTCTCCAGTCTGGATTTCTACCTTCAATTCATCTTCCTGATTAAGGGTCAAAGTAAACGAATTGGGCTGTTCATAAATTAATTGTTCGGTATCGTCACAACTAACCATAATTACCACTAATGCAGCAACGAGATATTTTATCAGTGTTTTCATACTGTTTCTTCTCCTTATGTTTAAGAGTTAATTATTAAGTTTAGCATCAAGTGTAAAGATATAGTTTTCGATATTCGTATAACCGTTATTTGCTATCTTTGCAGCATCAGAGGGATCATTCTTATCCAAACCATATTTGTCTTCAAATTCATCGGGTATGCCGTCATTGTCGCTATCCAAAGGTTTCTCTCCGTTTTGAATAGTGCCTATACCTCCCAATGAAAACTGCTGTACATCTTGTTCATTCTGAATAATCGTTCCCTTTTTACCCAATGAAGTCAACTCATCAATCAGATATTGGTCTACTTCGTCACGAACCGGAAGGCTGGCACCTACATATTTCACAATCCAATGATAGGCCTCCGTTGCAGACGTTTGCTGGCTAATAACAGGATGTTTGTCAGAAGGTGCACTCAGGAAGGTCGGCTCTCCTTTACAATACTCAGTCCAGTTGCTTTGTGTCAATTCAAAGCCATTAAGCGAACCACCTTTATCATTATCATAATAATTTCCTTTATAATAAGTTCTAAAGTCGGCATTGCCTCCCAGAAACGGCGGAGTAGGACTCATCGGAACTTTTTCCACCTTAATAGAGTTATCTTCTTGTCTTACATTCTGCCAGTTGTCTACAGGACCTACAATAAAGTAGTTATCCTCAATAGTTGTTTCCGACTGGCCGGACGAATCACCACCCATATTATAAGCGGCACCACTTCCCCAGTTATAAACCACATTGTTCACAAACTGATTCAAACCTTTCACTTTCGGATTACGTGTTTTATTATCAGTATAAAGATTGCGAAAAAGGGTGATACCTGATTCGGTATCAGTCTGAATCAGCCCTCCACAGGAATGATTTTGCAGTCCCTGGCCAAGAATTGAATTCTGAATAGTGATATTGCGTGGAAATGTCCCTTTACTATCCCAATTGATAGAGAAGTTTTCGTCACGCCCCCAGGTAACAGATAGATGGTCAAAAATCATATTCTCACCATTTGCTATTCCGGCAGCATCTTTTCCATCAGGACCTTCTATTCCCATACGGATGCGCAAATGACGACAAATAAGATTGCTAGCCCCGGTAAACGATACACGATTGCCATAAAGCACAATACCATCTCCGGGAGCAGTCTGAGCTGCAACAGTCAGATTTTTAGAGAATACAAGCGCCTCTTTCAGATGGATTACGCCCGCTACATCAAACACAATAATACGGTCGGGCTTACTCACGGCAGAACGTAATGAGCCTTCTTCATCATTATCTTCCAAAGTCGTCACATGATATATTTCTCCGCCACGACCACCGGTAGCATTAGCCCCATAACCTTCCGCACCGGGAAAAGCCAGAACTTTACCATAGTCGGGAAAAGGGCCGTCGGTACCTTTCTTCAAAACAATCTCAATATCATTATCGCTGCAACTCATTCCAAACGTTGCAATAAGGAGTAAAACTCCGGCACTCTTAAAGAAGTTTAATAGAGTAGTTTTCATTTTAGGTTGATTTATACAGGTAAACATTTGTTGTTCGCTAAAAGCAATAAGAATCCATGCCTCTGTCCGGACGGACAAAAGCCTATCTTTTAATAATAGACATTTTAGGAATAAATAATTGAATTAAAAAGATAGCCTTAAACCCACATAAAAAATCTATAAATATTTGTTTTATACAAATTTAAGGCTATGTATTATCTGCTTTCAGAATGAAGCAAGATTATTTGGCGTAAGCCGGATGCTGAGTCAGATTCGGGTTATCTACCATCGGATGTCCGGGATCCTTTGCAGCAAAAGGTAACAATTCGCAGCAGTTCTTTTGGAAACCATAGTACAAACCGTCACTTCCATCAGAAGCTTCAATCCAATTAGGGAATTTACCACCGTTTTCGGCATAGCCTGTAGGATTTTTATAAATGATGGCACCAATTTGCAAAGCATTAAATCCACCGGTAAAACCGACAGCTTTACGTGCATTGCCATTGAATGTACTTGTATAAGCTTCAAACATATTAGTCGGATACCATTTGTCTCCATCTTCTACCACAACTCCATGAGCTCTCACAATTTCGGCTAACTTCGCTTGATATTCATTATATTTTCCTTGTTCTGTCGGAATCTCTTTTATAACTGCAATTTCAGCCTCATCTGTCAAGTCAATATAATCCAAAGCAAGGAATTTATCACCATACTGCTGTCCATCTACCTGGAACTTATACAAACGGTAAATCGGCATATTAGCATACTTGCCTTCTCGCTTAGAAAGATCTTTCATATCCTTCTTAGCTTCTTCCAGTTGTTCGGACAAGCGATTCATACGAATCATATCCGTACGAAGCATAAACTCGCCAGCAAACTCCCATTTACGTTCCTGGAGTAAAGCATCTTCAAAAGCTTGTTGATCAGATGGTATGGAAAGCGCACCTACTCCGGCACGGTCACGCACTTGCTTCAAAGCATCTTTAGCAGCTTGTGTAGGACCGTTATTCAGATAGTTTTGAGTTTCAGCATACATCAATAATACATCGGCATAACGCATTACAGGAATGTTTAAGTTACGCTTTGCAGCCTCTTGCGGCTCCACGCACCAAGGAATACGGAATTTTCCGTGCATAATGCAAGAGTAAGTAGTACCTACATCAACAAATGTATCATCCGCTGCACCTTTATTCAAGAAGTAGATACTATAAGATGTACAAGTAACGTCACGACGCGTGTCATTATCATCAAACGACAAATAATACGTTGGTAGCATAAACTGCATAGCTTTACGTGAACCATAAGTACCACCACGAGATCCCGGTTGCGCCAAAACCCCAAAATTAGAGTTTGTATTCGGACCATATTGTGCCAAATCCCAAATCATTTCAGCATCTGTGGCAGTGAAATTACGCTGACAGAAGTTGTACCACAAATATTGGAATCCACTCATGCCACTTTGCGCTTGAATTAAAGAATTTTCGTTCTTATCGATAATAGCTTTACAAGCATCGTTAGCAATCTGATAAAGTTCACGAACGCGTGCTTCATCATCACGGCGTGCCAATTTCAAACTGGCAGGGTCATTCGTCTGCAGATTCCAACGTAATGAGTAACCACCTGCATAAAGAGCTGTACGAGCCAGCAGAGCATAAACACCTTGCTTAGACAAACGTTCCGCTGTGGCGTATCCACTTTCCTTGAACCAAGGTACCCAATCTTTAGCTTGCTGCAAATCTGCAATTATCTGATCATATATTTCATCACGTGATGAACGTTTAGGATAGAATGTATTTTCATCATTCGGATCCAGTTCTTCCATCGGAGTCCATACTGCCGGAACATCACCATAAATACGTATTAAGTTCAAATAACAAAAAGCACGAATAGAAAGAGCTTCACCTAATAGAGCATTACGTTTAGTAGTTTCACTCATCTTCTTCAATTTAGAAATTGCAAGATTGGTAGACTCAATGATACGATACCCCTCTTTGAAGATTGTAGTCACTGTAGCAGGTACCATTGGATCATAACTATAATTACAAATTCTATATTTTGAATTATTAGTAGAACCGTCTTCACTGGAGTGCATCACAGTCTCACCCATACCTAAATGGTAATACATTTCCTGATGAATCAAACCACGATAACAACCCAGAATAAACAATTCCGCCATATCCTCATCTTGAAACACCGTTTCGGAGTCAGGGTCTGTGTAGGATGGCATATCAAGCCAATCCTGACACGAAGTCATACTTAAAAGGAAGGAAGAGATAGCTGTTGCGAACAACGTCTTCTTCAACCCAGACAATATTATTGATACTTTTTTCATGATTAATAAACGTTTTAGATTAGAATGTTAAGTTAAGACCGATTACATAGCTTCTGGAGCGAGGATACATAGAACTGTCATATCCAGGCGTACAAGCCACATAATCACTACTACCAGCAGAAACTTCAGGGTCATAACCAGAATAGCCGGTAATCGTAGCCAGATTATTAGCCGTGAAGTAAATACGCGCATTAGAAATCATAGCTTTCTGTAACCATCTCTTGGGGAATGTATAACCTACCGTTACCTGTGCAATACGCAGATAGGAGCCATCCTCTACATAATAAGAAGAAGGATAAGTGATATAACTTGAATTCGTACTACCCAAATTCCACAAACGAGAAGATTCATCAGGGTTCAATTCTTTGATGCGTGCTAATGTTGTAGCTTTCTGTCCCGTTACAGGATCTATCAGACGATAGTAGTTACTTCCAAACTCAGCAGGTACATTTTGGAATTGTCCATAAGGGCTCATACTATGCTTAGTTGCGTTATAAATATCGTTTCCGATAGAGAATTTCATAAATACACTCAAATCAAAACCACGGAAAGTAAAAGTATTATTAAAACCGCCGATACAATCCGGAGTACCATTACCAATCTTTACCTTATGAGCTTCAGAGAATTGTGCTGTACCATCTTCACCGGTTTGATTTGCTGCAAATTTAATATCACCAGGTTGCACAGGTTTAGCTTCTCCCTTTGAATTTACAGGAACAACAACGCCTTCACGCAAGGAGAAATTACCTTTATCGTCCTGCATAAAATCATCAGTAGTATAGACTCCATCATATATATAACCATACATGTCACCTAGCTTCTGGCCAACTACAGCATAATAAGTTACTGTACCGGAACGATTACCGCCAACAGCAAAAGTTTTTTCATTCTGTCCAGTTTCCAACGAAATCACTTTGGAGCGATTGAATGCCAAATTCAGGTCTGAAGTCCAACTAAAGTCCTTTGTTCTTATATTCACCGTATTGAGAGTCAATTCAAAACCCCGGTTACGCATTTTTCCCACATTTTGATATTGCGCTGTATAACCAGTTGAAGATGGGATAACACATTTCATCAACATATCACTTACTTCATTGTTATACCATTCTGCTGTCAGATTCACGCGACTATTAAACAAAGCAACATCCAAACCAACATTAGTGGAACGCAATGTCTCCCATTTTAAATTCTTATTTCCTAAAGTGGTATCCAGTACATAAGCCAATGTACCGGTATTATTATTCATCGGATAATCAGACTCCTTAATCGAAGTTGTGTATAAGTAATCACCGATATTACAATTACCCGTCGTTCCGTATCCCACACGCAATTTCAAACTATTAACATAATTCATCAGACTACTTTCTTTAAAGAAACTTTCTTCAGAAATACGCCATGCAGCTGATGCAGAAGGGAAGACACCCCATCTGTTACCGTCTGCAAATTTAGAAGAACCATCGGCACGGACAGTAGCTGTAAACAGATATCGTTCGTCAAAATTATAGTTAGCACGTGCAAAAGCAGAAACAATACCGCTATGCTTATGAGAAACACTCTTCTCATAAACCGTAGCATTAGCTATATTATCAAGCCCGAAGTTAGGATACGGGAATTGTCTAAGCTTCATTGAATTTCCTTCCGATTCGCTATAAGAAGCTTCATGTCCTAACAAAACATTCAACTTATGTTTTTTAGCAAAAGTCTGATGATAGTTAAGAGTATTAGTGATTTGCCATTTGTAAGACTCATCATTACCAATACTACCATTAATACCTGTATTTTTCGGATCCATCAAATAAGAAGTAGAATTATGGTCAGCAAATGAATCTGATTTAGAACTAGACCATGTATAACTTCCAGCTGTACGCCAAGTAAAATATTTAAAGAGATCAAATTCTATCCCGGCATTAACCGAATACATACGTGAACGTTTTTTAGAGGTAGAAGCCTCATTCTGAACTAGTGGATTAGCCGTATCATAATTACTGTTCAGAGAAGAATAATTCGGATAGGTCTGAGTATTCAACAATTCACCTTGTGTAAACATAGTACCTCCATTGATTGGCTGAAGCAAAACGTTCTTCATACCAGAATAAGCACCACCACCCATCGTTTTCTTATTAGAAAACATAGCATTTACATCCAAGCGAACCCCCTTATAGAGTTCTGTATTGATCTTTGTACGGAATGAACTTCTATTAGAACTATGATTAGCCAGCAAACCATCTTGCCCACTATAATTGTAAGTCAACATCACTTGTGTCTTATCGGTACCCGTAGTAACATTGACATTATGACTTTGTGTTAAAGCAGAACCTCCAAATACTTCGTCCTGCCAATCAAGTGTGGAAGCACCGGCATAGCGATCATGAATACGGCTGTAAGCACCTGTATAGAAATCGGAGACATCCGTAGCTAGATTATTATCAAAAACACTGCTCCAGTTACCCGGCACCCCCTGCAAATTAGCAAATTCATACTGATATTTCACATACTCTTCAGCATCAGACATCATATCCAGCTTTTTACTGAGTACATCGAATGAAAAATAAGTATTATAATTTACTTGAGTCTTACCTTTCTTACCCGATTTAGTTGTAATCAAAATGATACCGTTAGAACCACGTGCACCATAAATTGCCGTAGATGAAGCATCCTTCAACACATCAATACTTTCTATATCATTCACATCAATATTGCTGAGCGCATCACTCATTTCAAATCCGTCCACAATATAGAGTGGTGCAGTACTTTGAGTAATAGACATACCTCCACGAATAGTGATATTAGCTCCTGCACCCGGAGCACCACTGGCAGTAACAATATTTACACCGGCAGCCTTACCTTGCAAAGCCTGTGCAGCAGTCATAGCCGGAACTGCTGCCAAATCGTTGCTTGACACCGAAGAAGTTGCTCCCGTCAGATCTTTACGTTTCACCTTCGCATAACCAATGGCAACAACTTCTTCCAACATCACAGAAGACTCTTTTAATGTAACATCAAAATGAGTTTTGTTACCAATTACTACAGTTTGATTATCATAACCAATAAATGAAACAACCAACTCCTTTGCAGAAGACGGTACAGAAAGTTTAAAGTTACCATCCATATCGGTAATCGTGCCGATTGAATTATTACTTTTCACTGTTACAGAAGCACCAATCACCACATCTATCGCATCGCGAACTGTACCGGTGATTGTTTTGTTCTGAGCAAAAATACTTAGAGAACTACCTATTAATAGGAGCATTAACAAGCAGAGGTTTTTGTGTAAGATTCTCATAGATTATTAATATAATTGATTAATAAATAAATTCAAGCCTAACAAGGCAAGTACCCGTTATCGAGCACAGAACTTGTGTTGGCAAATATAGAGAATCCAGCAAGGGGTAAAATTGAGAGTTTTGACCGAAAGACTTCCTTTTTTGATTTTCTTCATGAACTAAAAAGCATTCAGTTCGTAGAAACGCCTAAATCACAAGCAATTAATAATCATTTTGATCTTAAACTGAGCATTTTGATTTTATAATAAGTTCTCTTCTTCCACGTCTGTTTCACGGCCAAAAGACCTATATTCTAGTGGAGTAAAGCCTGTACGTTTTTTAAAAAGAGAAAAGAAATGTTCTGTTGATTTATAATCAAGCATAAAGGAGATTTCCTTGACTGATTGAGAAGTACCGACCAATAATTGTTTTGCTTTACGTAACTTAAGTTCCTGAAAATATTTGGCAGGCGCATACCCTGTATAATCCTTGAATACTTTGCGAAACCACGAATAACTGATATTCAATTTCATTGCTAGTTCTTCCGGATCAATATCCTTAAATACATTCTCATTCATTATAATTTTCGCCTGTTCAATCTTCTGGTCCACATCTCCCACCTCAAAAATCTTATTCTTAGAAATAGAGAGAATCATTCCTATCATGTGCAGAACAATACCGGAAAGATACTGCTGGGAAGAGATTTTATCTGCCTCTGCTATTTCCAAAGCACGTGAGAAAAGTGTTACCAATTCCTCATTCAATCCAACTTCCAGGACCTGATTATCTTTAGAAAGAAAACCGCCACGTATCATGTCATCAATGACTGGCCCTTCAAAACCGATGTAATATTCATTCCAACCTGTCTGCTGATAAGGATGATAGGTATGCCATTGTCCAGGGAAGAGCACCATGAGCCGTCCTTTGCATACTTGTTTCTCGGGAGTAGTATCAGAAGTAAACAGTCCGCGTCCTTTTGTGATGTATACCAACTGATACTCACGCAAAACACGCCCTTTCTTTGCGTTGAAAAAGTAGCCGGAAGGATGATCTTTTAAGGGATAAGGAGAATTAGGCTGGATAGACTGAAAGCCTACAGTATTTACCCACAGACCAAATTTCTGGTCCATATCATTCACAATCAGATACTTGAATTCAACTCCTAAATCATTATAGTTTTTAGTCATAATACGTGTTTTGCATGATAGGTTCGGACAAAAATAGGAATTATTTGTGAATAAAAAAACGTCCGTTCCGGGTTAATTGTAAAATATCCCCGGAACGGACCTATAAATATTATTAAAGAAAGGAAATACTATTTCTTCACAACAATCTTATCATATTGCTGCTCTGCCTTGATTTCCGTATACTTCGGTGCATCTATCATCTCGATAAGTGCACGAAGTACAGGACCTTCACCCATAGGATCGTTCTCCTGGGTGGGACGGTTGTAATAGTATGCTACAGAAGGCATGATACCCGTTCCTACACAAATAGAGGTTACATCACCATCATCAGAGATTTTTTTCATCATACCTTTCAGACCTTGTTCGGCCACATAGATAAAGTCCGGATGTAGCCAACCTTCCTTTACACCACGGGCAATACCGAATACAAACATTGCTGTACCTGTAATTTCCTCATAAGAATCTTCTTTATCCAGCAATTGATGCCAAAGTCCGTTCTTACCTTGATAGCGTGCTACACCACTGGCTTGCTGACGGAAGTTCTCAATAACCGCCTCACGCATTGGATGATCTTTCGGCATCATACTGAGCAAATCAGCTTGTGCCATAAACACCCAGCCGTTGGCACGGCTCCAATGAGCCACTCCGTGTTCCTTATTGTCTGTATGATAACAGTGATAATAAATCTGCTTTTCAGGGCACCAGAGATAGCGATTATAATTCAATACCTGATTGGCAGCATCATTGAAATACTTTTCATCACCGGTTATCTTACCCATGCGGGCAAGGAAAGAGATGGCCATGAAGGCATCATCCGCCCAAATAGTATTGACGTGTGGCCAGATACGCGCAATAGTGCCATCAACCAAACGAGGTTCACCATAATTCAGATGTTCGGCAGTCTCATTAATGTAACCCAAAAATGAATCATTGGGATACTTCAGCTGCAATTCTATCAGACTGGCTCCCATCGGTCCATTATCGTCCAGACGTTTGCCTCGAAAGATCATGTGCCAACTCAATTTGCGGACAGCATTCCAACCATCCTGCTTGAAAGCCTCGTCATATTGTTTACGGAAGAAATCAAGATTACCTTCATTGAACACGAAGTTCATATTCTTCAAAACATATTTCTCATACTTCTTATCACCGAGTTTATCACCCAGTTCCATCAAAGCCATGTTTGTTACCCCATTGGTATAGTGCCAGTTATTGTACTTGCATGCTACCTTCACATCCATATCAAGAGGCAATTTCTTGACGGATTTATACGTCTCACCAGTCTTCGTATTCTTGAACTCATATGTAGTGCTGGCAAGAATGCGGTCTGCAATCTTTACGGCAGCTTCTCTTGCCGTCATCTTTGTTTGGGCGGTAAGGGTTGCCACTGCCAACAGCAGGGCGAGGGAAAAGAATGTTCGTTTCATGATTATAGTTTTAAGTCGTTAGTAGCAAGCGGATAGTAGCAGACGGAAACTACTACTATCCGCTTTAAAGTTATTTAGGAAGATTAAATGCGCGAGTCATTTCCTGCATTTGCTCCTGACTCATACCATCAGGTTCAAAGCCCATGTTTTTGGCAGCAATATAAATCAAGGCAGATTTATTCAATACATCTACCTGATCGAAAGCTGACATAACATCCACATCTACAGCAAAAACACCATGTTTTTCCCACATAGCCACGTCATAATCTTCAAGTTGTTCAATAGTTGCTTCCGCCAGTTTCACGGAGCTTGGCAGTTCGTAAGGAATGATGCCTAAACCACGCGGACAGAAAGCCTTTGTCTCAGGAATCATACTCCAAAGCAAATTGGTAGCCACATCCTTCTCCAGGAATTTCTTGCAATGTGTCATAGCAATCAGTTCGATAGGATGGGTATGCAATGAAGCTTTATAGGGAGATCCTTTCTCTATCAAGCGATTGTGCACACTAAGATGGGCAGGAAGTTCAGAAGTAGGCATCACCGGATGATCGGCAATGATAACATAGCTGGCACAGTCATCCAGAATACGAATCACAGAACCGTGCTCCATCGGCCAACGGGCCAGATCGCGCATGCGCTTATTGGTGCCCTTGCAATAGAAATAGCAATCTTTCAGATACGGAAGAGTAGCGCCGATTTGTTTCACTTCGCTGATGGCAGGCAATGCTTTTATTTCATCGTCTACAAATTCAGTAATATTCAGGGTGATATTACCGCCATTACGTTCGGCCCACCCTTTTTGCCAGAGATATCCGGCAACTTCTGCCACTTGATTGACTGCATAAGTCAATGCCGGACGGTTTTCGAGAATTGATTTCATTATAATAAATTAAGTTACAAATTACGAGTTACAAACTACGAGTTGCTGCGCTATCATACCGAAAGGCACTTGTAACTCGTAGCTCTTAGCTATATATACTATTATACTTGCGCCATTGCCACCACAATAATAGAAGATATCAGAACTACCAAACCCAGAATAAGAACCGTAATCGTAGTATTGCTGACACCTTTCCATTCCTTCAACAGAATTCCCCAGACATTGCTGAACGTTACGTTCAATGACATCAGGATACTCCAGGAGAAAGCAAGCAGTACAGGACTGTCTGTCAGGAAGCTCTTACCCATTTCAAGACCGAAGAACTGAGAATACCACAATACGCCTGCAAGCGCACAGAACAACAGATTGTTCGTCAGTACCGAACCTTTCACAGAAAGATATTCCTTACCCGTCTTATTCTTGATATTCTGCCAAATACAGTAAGCGGCATTCGTACAGAAACCTCCAAGAGTTACCAGGAAAATTACAGGTAATCCGGCATAGAGTGCTTCTACTCCACCAACCAAAGCAGCCTCTTTTATCGGTGTTCCCGCATCCAGACCGAGAGCGAAACAAGCGCTCATCACACCTGCCAACAGAGCCACAAGCAGCCCTTTTGTCAGAGCAAAATCCTTAACGGCAGCGCGTTTTTCTTCTTCCGTCATATTCTTGGAACGAAGACTACCGGCATATCCGATAATAGCAATACCTGCCAACGTGATACATACGCCGATGAGCAACATCAGTCCTTCACCATGAAGCAAGTCTTTTCCGGCAAACAAAGCCGGGAAAAGTGTTCCGAAACCGGCGCACGTACCGAGGGCAATACTCTGTCCGAGTGCTACACCCAAATAGCGCATGCTCAATCCGAATGTTAGTCCGCCCACGCCCCACAGAACACCGTAAACCATTGCGGGCAAAGCGCCTCCTGCGCCCCAGAGTTCAATCAGCGAACTTCCCGCCGGAATGGCAAGCAACGCACCTAACAATGGGAAAACAAGCCACGCAAAGATTCCCTGTACAAGCCAGAAACTCTCCCACGACCAGTTTTTCACCTTGT
>OHNO01000210.1_pt1 | contig 37115 bp, 34 predicted proteins | sample 1569521 | NCBI WGS metagenome assembly OHNO01 (sample SAMEA3879604, study PRJEB24766) | human gut metagenome | biome: human-associated habitat; feature: feces | place: USA | collected 1985/1987
GGTCGGGGTCGGTGTAGCTCGCGTCTTTGGCGTCGACTTTGACTGCGTCTTCGATGCCTGCGAGTTTGCCGAGTTCTGCCTCGACTACGACGCCGTGGTCGTGTGCGTATTCGACAACCTGTTTGGTGATGCTGATGTTTTCGGCGAAGGAGTGCGCGCTTGCGTCAATCATAACGGAAGTGAAACCGCTGTCAACGCAGTCTTTGCAGAGTGCGAAGCTGTCGCCGTGGTCAAGGTGCAGAGCAATGGGCAGGCCGCTGGTTTCGACTGCTGCTTCGACCATTTTTTTGAGGTAAACGGTGTTGGCATATTTTCTTGCGCCTGCGGAAACTTGCAGAATGAGAGGGGCGTTTTCCTCGGTAGCGGCTTCGACGATACCTTGGATAATTTCCATATTGTTGACGTTGAATGCTCCGATGGCGTAACCGCCGTCGTATGCCTTCTTGAACATTTCGGTAGTGGTAACCAGTGGCATAACTGTTCCTCCAATTTTTATTGACAATATTATACAACCGCGCGACGGAAAAGACAACCGTTTGCGTGCGGCAAGTTTAATTGTTTGAAAAATTAGCCGAGGAAAGAGGTTGCAAAACGGGTTGGCGGGGGTATAATAATCGAGGAGGCAAAAGTATGATACACGACGATAGACAACGTATACTTGCAAAAAATCTGGTGAACTATTCCTGCGAAGTCGCAAAAGGCGACAAAGTATGGATTGACGCGGCGGGCTGTGACTCCTCGTTCGTATCCTTGCTCGTGCGCGAGGTTTATGCGGCGGGCGGAATGCCTTTCGTGAACATCCGCGACAACAAAATCCAGCGCGAAATTCTCGCGGGCGCAAGCAACGAAATGCTGGATATTTGGGCGGAACGCGACGCGGCGTTCATGGAAAAGATGGATTGTTACATCGGCGTTCGCGGCGGCGGAAACAGCTATGAACTGAGCGACGTTCCCGAAGAACGCATGCAGGAATACGACAAGCGTTACGCAATCAAAGTCCACCACAATATCCGCGTGAAAAAGACCCGTTGGGTAATTCTGCGTTATCCCACCGAAGGTATGAGTCAGCTTGCCGGAATGAGCACGGAAGCCTTCGAGGACTACTTCTTCAACGTGTGCTGTCTGGACTACAAAAAAATGGACAAAGCGATGGAACCGCTTGTTAAACTGATAAATAAGACCGATAAAGTCCGAATTGTGGCAAAAGATACCGATTTGACGTTCTCGATAAAAGGCGTCGGAGCGGTGAAGTGCAGTGGTCATTGCAACATTCCCGACGGCGAAGTTTACACCGCGCCTGTGCGCGACAGCGTAAACGGAACGATAGCTTACAACGTGCCGTCAATCGAAAACGGTTTCAAGTTCGAGAACGTGAAACTTGCCTTCAAGGACGGCAAAATCGTTGAAGCCACGGCGAACGACTCCAAGAAAGCCAACGCCATATTCGACACCGACGAAGGCGCAAGGTATGTGGGGGAATTCTCGTTCGGACTTAACCCTTATATCGACCGCGCAATAGGCGACATTCTGTTCGACGAAAAGATTTCGGGTTCGATACACTTTACGCCCGGTGCGTGTTACGACGACGCGCCCAACGGAAACGTAAGCGCGGTGCACTGGGATTTGGTGCAGGTGCACACTCCCGAATACGGCGGCGGCGAAATTTATTTCGACGACGTGCTTATCCGCAAAGACGGACGTTTCGTTCTTCCCGAACTCGCGTCCCTCAACCCCGAAAATCTGAAATAGATTTTGCAAAAAATTCAGAAAAGAAATAGACCCGTCAATCGGGTCTATTTGTTTATTTCGGGGTTCTCAGTTCGTTTGAGAATGTAATCAATGCTTACGTTGTAGTAATTTGCAAGTATAAGCAGAGTGTCGGTTGGCGGTATTCTTTCTCCTCGTTCGAATTTCGAAAGTAAGGCTTGTTCTATGCCGGTAGCAACTTGTAGTTGCACTTGTGTCAGGTTGTGTTTTTTTCGTAAATGTTTAAGATTATTTTCCATAGGTCAATGACATTTTGTCATAAAATTTCTTGACAAAATATGACAATGCGTCATAATTATATTGTTCTCACGGGAAAATTTTATAAAGGAGGGTAGTAAAGTGAGAAAAGCAGTAAGTATTGTAATGATTGTGTTGGTATGTTGTTTGTGTTTGGGGCTGGTTGCGTGTGATGGTATCGGTTCCGACGAAAATAAATACATCACCGTGAGCAATGAGCAGTGCAATACGTTTAATTCTGGGGATTCTATTGTTGCAACATTCGAATGCGATATTACAAACAATTCGTCCCAACGATTGAAAGTCAGGATAGAATTGAATGGTACTACAACCAAAATCGGCAAAATTTTTGAAATAAATCCCAATCAAACCCAACATTGTGTCGTTACGTCGAGAGGCACATTGACGCAGGCATTTTTCAATCTGATTGTGTTTAAAAACGATGCCATTTATCTGGTTTATGACACGAATAACAATATGCTTGAACAAGTGCATTCGAAATAATCCGAACTCGGCAAAAGTTTAATAATATTTAACGCTTGTGTTATTATATTTACAGCCCTCCGAGAGGAGGGTTTGTTTTTGTCAAATTTGTGGGTGAATTTGCTTGTCTTTTTTTCATAAACTATGTACAATATATCAACGTAAACGGGCTTTAAATTCGTTTACCCGTAAAACTAATTTGAAAAAACCTTTTGGAGGAATCATATTATGGCAAAAAACGTTAGAGTTGCTATCAACGGCTTCGGCAGAATCGGTCGTCTTGCTTTCAGACAAATGTTCGCAGCACCCGGTTATGAAATCGTCGCAATCAACGACCTCACCGACGCGAAGATGCTTGCTCATCTTCTCAAATACGACAGCGCACAAGGCAGATACGCTCTCGCCGACAAAGTCGAAGCGAAAGACGGTGCTATCGTTGTCGACGGCAAAGAAATCAAAATCTATGCCGAAAAGAATGCGGCTGACCTGCCCTGGAAAGAAATCGGCGTAGACGTCGTGCTCGAATGCACCGGTTTCTACACCTCCAAGGCAAAAGCGCAGGCTCACATCGATGCAGGTGCAAAGAAAGTCGTCATTTCCGCTCCCGCAGGCAACGACCTTCCCACCATCGTTTACAGCGTCAATGAAAAGACCCTCACCAAAGAGGACACCATCATTTCCGCAGCTTCCTGCACCACCAACTGCCTCGCACCTATGGCCGCAACTCTCAACAAACTTGCCCCCATCGAAAGCGGTATCATGAGCACCATTCACGCCTACACCGGTGACCAGATGGTTCTTGACGGACCTCATCGCAAAGGCGACCTCCGTCGTGCTCGTGCAGCAGCAGTGAACATCGTTCCCAACAGCACCGGCGCAGCAAAAGCAATCGGTCTTGTTATCCCCGAACTCAACGGCAAACTCATCGGCTCCGCACAGCGCGTCCCCGTTCCCGCCGGTTCCACCACCATTCTGGTTGCAACCTGCAAAGGCAACGTCACCGTTGAAGACATCAACGCCGCAATGAAAGCCGCACAATCCGATTCCTTCGGTTACAACGAAGACCAAATCGTTTCCAGCGACATCATCGGTATGACTTACGGTTCTCTGTTCGACGCAACTCAGACCATGGTCAAATACATGCCCGAACTCGATTGCACTCAGGTTCAGGTTGTCAGCTGGTACGACAACGAAAACAGCTACACCAGCCAGATGGTTCGCACCATCAAATACTTCGCAGAGCTGTAAGCCTTCGAACACAATCAAATCAAAGCCGATGCGCAAAGCATCGGCTTTTTGTTTGTCCTCTTGTCTATTTTCGGTAGGTTGAGATAAACAAGGTAGAGGAATAAAGCGTGGTGAAGAAAACAAACGTTGTGACGAAGGCGACGGCTGTAAACAAATCAAGCGTTGTCGAAAAACAAACGTTGTGAACAAGGCGAAAGCAGTGAAAAGGCAAAGCAGTGAAAAGGCAAAAAAAAACGTCCCGCATCGCGGGACGTTTTGAATTGTTTTTCGCTTATTGGATTTTTTTGAACATTGCGTACATCTCTTCGTAGCCCCAGATTTCGGGAACAGGGTAGAGGGGGTTGCCTTCTTTGAGTGCACGTTTGACCATCGTGGGAATATCTTCGTCCTTGATTGTCCATCTTCCTTCGATTTTGGTGGGGATGTCCATGGATGCGTTCATGTCGCGGATGGCCTGAATGAAGGCTTTGGCTTTGTCTGCCGTGGTGTTGCCTTTGATGCCGACTGCATCTGCAAGTTCAGCAAGTTTCTTGTATGCCTTTTCGCCGTACGCTTCGATGACGTGGGGAAGAATGACCGCGTTTGCGTGGCCGTGAGGCACTCCGTAGAAGCCGCCGAGGGTGTGTGCCATTGCGTGGACGTAACCGACGTACGCTCTGGTGAATGCCATACCTGCAAGCAGGGACGCTTTCTGCATCTGGTTTCTGGCTTCGAGGTCCTGACCGTTGTCGTAAGCGCGTTTGAGATATTTGAAGATAAGCTGGGTTGCTTCGATTGCGTATTTTTTGGTGTTCTTGGTGTTCTCGCTGCCTATGTACGCTTCAACCGCGTGGGTAAGTGCATCCATACCCGTAGTGGAAGTGATGTGTTTGGGAAGACCTACGGTAAGCAGGGGGTCCATAACCGCATAGTGAGGAATGAGAACGGGGTCGTTGATGGGGTATTTCTCGTGGGTTTCGGGGTTGGAGATAACCGCCGCGAGAGTTGCTTCGCTGCCCGTACCGGAAGTGGTGGGGATTGCGACCAACGGAGGAAGTTTTTTCATGACTTTGAGAACGCCTTTCATCTTGGAGATGGGTTTGTTGGGGCGTGCAACGCGAGCGCCGATACCTTTCGCGCAGTCCATTGCCGAACCGCCGCCGAGTGCGATGATGACGTCGCAGTTGTTCTCTTTGTACATTTTGAGACCGTCTTCGATGTTGGTGATGGTGGGGTTGGGGACGACTTTGTCGAAAACGACGACGCCGAGACCTTCAGCCTTGAAACCTTCGATGATGGGGTCTGCCATACCGAGTTTCATAAGCACTTCGTCGGTGACGACCAACGCGCTCTTGAATCCCTTGTTTTTGGCGAACTTGGGCAGTTTTTTGAGGCTGCCTTCACCCGAAATCTGTTCGGGAACACGCCAGGGCAGGAAGCATTCGGCAACATACATTACCTTCTGATAGCATCTGCAATAAAATTTGTACAATGCGTTCATTCTAAATCCTCCGTAAACGACTTAAAATAATATTTATTATTTATTGGTTTACATTTTAACATCATTATATTCAATATGCAAACATTTTGAGAAGTTTTTGCCGAATAGTCGGTTTTGAATTTGCAAAAAAGGTATGTTACAACGCGGCAAATCCGAAACGGTGAAGACAAATACCACCTGTACGGTCGGTTTTTGAAAAGTGGACTGTCGAAGTGCCGTAATACACGCCGTAATCAGAAATTCTGAAAAGTTTTGACAAACAATTGAAAACTTTGCGAAAATTAGCTAAAAAAATCCCGCAGATTGCGGGAAATTTCATTTTTTGTTCTTCTTGTACGCAAGGAAAGCCGCGTAATCGGCTAGTTCCCTTTTCCCTTCATCACCGAGTAAGCGATAAAGGTGCACAATATCCGTTTCGGTTTCCGTAAGGTTGTTGGTATGCGGGGCGGGATTATCCGTTCTTCCCAAAAGGTAATCGACGGAAGTATCGAAGTAGTCCGCAATGGATACCAGAATTTCGGGGTTTGGAGAACTGACGTTCTGTTCGTAATTGGACAGAGTAGTGTTGCCGATATTCAAATCGGCAGCCACCGCTTTCTGCATCAGCCCGCGCTTTTCGCGCAACGTTTTCAATCTTTCGGCAAGAGTAATCATAGCGTTTTGAATTGTAAATCATATTTCATTTTAATTGAATTAATTTCCAAGATATATGAAATTATATATTGATAATCCAAAATATTTGGATTATAATCAAATCAGTCCAAGAAAGGAGAGTAAAATTATGGCAAAAGCAAAGTATTGTCCGAATTGCAAAAGAATGGTAACGCCCACCAAGAAATTCAATTGGTGGATAGTTATTTTCCTCGGGGGTTGGTTGTGGTATCTGCCTTTCTATCTTTTGAAAGGCAAAAAGTGTCCGATTTGTCAATCCAAGTGCATGTCCCTCGAAAAAGCTAAGGAAAAAGGAATTGCGCCCGCAGTCATGTAGGCTGGTGCTTGCAGTTTTATAATCCAAGCAAAAATCCCGCGGATTGCGGGATTTTGCTTTGTATGGTGGTAGGTTGTTTTGTTGCGACTTGCGGTGCAGCCTACCTATCTGAAAACTTTGAGTACGTTGTGCACCACTTTGCAGTTGAGTTTCTGTTCGTCGACGATTTCGCCGTCCGTTTCGATTTTGCCTCCGTCAAGGCTTTCGATGCAAACTTCTTTGGCTCTGTATTCTTCGGTGCAGGGCTGTCCGATGTGTTTGCCTTTCAGGAATTTGAGCAGCATGCCCGGTATCTGACGTTTTTTGATTTCGTTGACGAGTACCACGTCGAGCAGTCCGTCGTCCACGACTGCGTTGGCGCATATGGGCATTCCGCCGCCGATACAGCTGCCGTTGCCTACGCCTATCATAAACACCGTCTTTTCCATTGTTTTGCCGTCGATTGTAAGACGCAGATGATGGAATTTAAGGTGAATGAGCGTATCGATGAGCGAGGCGTAATATTTGGCTTTGCCTTTGAAGGCTTTCATGTTGGCGTAACGCACAAGAACGTCGACGTCCATTCCCGTGCCCGCTACGTTAAGGCAGCGGCGAGTGCCGAGGTCGATATAGTCGACGTAACTGACGTTGCCTTTAAGAATAAGGTCGATTGCGTCCTTGACTTTGGCGGGGTGGTGGCTTGCGCGGATAAAGTCGTTGCCCGTTCCGCAGGCGATTATGCCGAGCGTCACGTTGTCGAAGTTTTCAATGCCGTTAAGGACTTCGTTGAACGAACCGTCGCCGCCCATTACGATGAGTTTCGTGTCGGGTTTTGCGGAAAGTTCGCGGGCGAGTTCCGTTGCGTGTCCTGCGTGAGTTGTATTGTGGACGGTGTACTGCGCGCCGTTGGCTTTGAGTGTTTCTTCGACTATGGCAAGTGCTTTCAGACTTTTACCTTTGCCGCCGATGGGATTGATGATTATATCGTACATAATTGACAAACTCCCCCGAATGTATGGATATTAAAGACATTGTATGATATTGACGATTATATGTCAAGCGGCTTGCGGCAATGCTTTTTTTACAAAATATTACATTCCTTTTACGTTTCGTCGTTGACATATCACGCTCACTTTGCTAGAATTGTGCCGCTGTATGGCAAAATGTAGCAAAATGTCACTTAAAAGTAGGATTTTTTCGGAGAAATGCAAATGAAAAGCGCGGGTAAACTGTTTGTAAAATACGTATCCCTGAACGTGCTCGGAATGATAGCTCTTTCAAGCTACATTCTGGCGGATACTTATTTTATAGCGGGTGGCATCGGCGAACTCGGACTTGCCGCGCTCAATTTTGCAATTCCCGCTTTCAGTCTGGTAAACGGCACGGGTCTTATGCTCGGTATGGGCGGCGGGACGCTTTACAGCATTCTGTCGGCGGGGCGTGAAACCGCGCGCGCGAACAGAGTATATACTCAAAGCGTAATCATAGGACTGATAATATCCGTATTATACGCGGTAATCGGCGCTTCGGCGGCGGTGCCTCTTTCTTATCTTTTGGGCGCCGACTCCGAAACGATAGGGCTTACGTCCGAATATCTGCGCACGCTGCTTGCGTTTTCTCCGCTGTTCGTAATGAACAACGTTTTCCTCGGTTTCCTGCGCAACGACAACGCTCCGCGTCTTGCCATGACGGGTATGGTAGTCGGCAGTCTTTCAAACGTTTTGCTGGACTACGTTTTCATATTCCCGTTGGGGCTCGGAATGTTCGGCGCCGCGCTTGCGACCTGTATTGCTCCTTTCATAAGTCTGACCTTTCAGTCCTTTCATTTCTGGTTCAAAAAGAACAACGTCAAGTTCGTGCGCATGCGCTTTTCTGCGCGCGAGGCGGGCAGAACGGTTGCGCTCGGTGTACCTGCGTTGCTCACCGAACTGTCGACGGGCGTCGTTATGCTAGTATTCAACTACATTATGCTTGACCTTGCGGGCAACGTCGGCGTTGCGGCATACGGTGTTACGGCAAACATAGCTATAGTCGTAATCGGCGTTTTCACAGGTATAGCGCAGGGCAGTCAGCCCGTGGAAAGTATGTACTACGGAAAGGGCGACAGACGCAACCTGCACAAAATTCTGATTTACGCGATAGGAACAGCGGTTGCCGTCGGTGCGGTGGTGTACACCGTATGTGGAATATTTGCCGAAGAAATCGCCGCGCTTTTCAATCAGCAACAGGCGCCCAATCTCACGGAGATAGCGTCGGGCGGTATGAGGCTTTATTTCATAAGTTTCCTGCCAGCGGGGGTCAGCATAATACTGTCGAACTATATGAGTGCGACGGACCAGCCCAGACCGGCTTTTGCGGTAACGTTGACAAGGGGTTGGATAGCAATCATACCGATGGCGTTTCTGATGTCGTCGCTTGCTGGAATGACGGGCGCGTGGCTGTCCTTCGTGGTTGCGGAAACGATAGGACTTATTCTTGCGATAATCTGTATATCCGTGGTGTCGCGCAAAGAAACTTTTTTGTGCTCGGGTGTTCCCGAATACCACAGGGCGCGTTACACTGCGACCGAGAACGACTAGCGGGCAGAATGCACCGAAAACTTCGATTTCAGGTCTTGTGACAGAAAAAGCCATAAAGTGAAAAGAGCGAACACGCGATTTTCCGTAAACCGTTTGCAAAATAAACAAATTAAAGAACACAAAATAATGCAGAAAAAGCCGTTTTATCAACGAATTTACGCAGATAAAACGGCTTTTTGGGTTGTTTTGCGATAGATGTTCTTTACGACGCCTACGTAACTTTCTTAATAAATTTGGCCCAAAAACGTAAAAGGTTCAGTGCTCCGAAGTGTTCCGAAGGCGGTGCAGTAGGGGTTTGTCGGCTCAGACGTTCTTGCCGGTTTCGTAAGCCTGTTTTCTGAACTTCGCGGAAATTTCTCCCGCCTGCCATGCGCCCGTTCCGAGTATTGCGGGTTTTACGTTGGGATTGTCCAGACAATCGAAGAAGCCGCCGAATTCGTTCACCGTTCTTTTCAGTACCGACGCGTCCGTTTCCGCCGCCGTCGCGATGATGTAATAATCCTTGTTGCCAAGACTTTCGTATGCGGGGCACAGTCTGTCGATAAACGTTTTCATCTGTCCGCACATCGTGTAGAAGTATACGGGTGTTGCAAAGACCACGACGTCGGCGTTCTGCATATCGTCGATAAGGTCGGACATGTCGTCGTTTTGCGAGCATACTCCCGACGACACACAGGCTCCGCAACCCGTGCAGTAACCTATGTTCTTGTCGGCAAGGAATACCTTTTTGACTTTGTTTCCGCTCTCGCGCGCTCCGCGTGCAAATTCTTCGGCAAGAGTGTCGGAGTTGCCGTTTCTTCTGGGGCTCGAAGATATTATAAGTACGTTTTTCATTGTTTCTCCTTATTGATTTTGAGTTGTTGTTCTTTCTGTGCCACGAGTGCTTCGTACGACTCTATTTTTCGGTCAAGTCTGTCAAGCGTGGCACGCATGAGTTCAAGTTTGTGCGCAAGTTTTTCCCGTTCGGAAATCAGCAACGCTTTTCGCTGTTCCGTGGTGGAGTCGCCTTGCAAAAACAGCGAAACGTATTCGGATATCACTTCGACGGCAAGTCCCGCATTGCGCATGCACATGACAAATTCCACCCAACCGCAGTCGTAGTCGGTATAGTCACGTATGCCGTTTGCCTTTCTGTTTACGGCGGGGATAAGTCCGCACTTTTCGTAGTAGCGCAGAGTGTCGGTGCTTATGCCGTATTTTTCAGATACTTGTTTTATGGTCATAGTCTATTCGGGAAGAGCGTCGTATTCGGCTTGGGACAGAGGTTCCAGCCACTCGACCGATCCTTTGTCGCGGTTGGTTTCAATCGAGATATGCGACATCGACGAGCATTTGCCGGCGCCGTGCCAATGTTTGACGTTTGCGGGAATTTCCACAACGTCGCCTTTTTGAATTATGCGCGCGGGTTTGCCGTATTCCTGATAGTAACCCTTACCCGCCGTAACCAACAGAATTTGTCCGCCCGGGTGAACGTGCCAGTTGTTTCTTACGCCCGCTTCGAAAGATACGTTGCAGACGGGGCAGTTCAGAGGACTGTCGGGAGATACCAGCCAGGCAAGATGAACGGGTGCGTTGAAACTGTCGCTGTTGAAAATTTCGCCCAAAGGAAAAACGGGCGACAAAGTTGTGTTTTCGACCGATTTGTTTTCCATATTTCGCCTCCTGTCCGTATCATAAACCTTGGAGTGCACTCCAAGTCAAGTTTTTTTTGTTAATTATGTTACGGAGTGGGTCAAGTGTATTGATTTGACATTCAAAAAATGGTAGAATTTTTATAAATTGCGGGAGTCAGGCTCTCGGTGCAATTCAGGGGGAATTTATGAAAGTTTTGTTCAAGGGAGGAACGGTGGTCGACGGCAGCGGAAAAGCGCCTTTCAAGGGCGATTTGCTTGTCGAAAACGATACCATTGTTTCGGTTGCACCGACTTTGGACGTTCAAGCGGACAGAGTCGTGGATTGCAAAGGGCTTATCGTTGCGCCGGGATTTATCGACGCACATTCTCACAACGATTTCTTTTATGATTACGAAGACGCCGAAAAGTTTTATTCGCCTTTCGTGCGGCAGGGCATAACCACGCAGATAACGGGCAACTGCGGATTTTCTCCGTTCGGCGTGGAGATCGACAGCAAGTTCAAGGACAAAGTCGGCGGCGGTCTTTTCAAAGCCGTAAACCCAGGGTCTTTTGCCGAATTCGTTGAAAGTGCAAAAGGCAATCTGTACGTCAACGTTGTTCCGCTTATCGGTCACGGCACAACCCGTATCAGCGTTTCGGGATATTCTCCCGCTCCGCTTACTGCCGAACAAATCAAACGCGAAACCGCGCTAGTCGACGAAGCCATGCAGGGTGGTGCTTTCGGAGGTTCGTTCGGGTTTATGTACGAACCGGGCATGTACGCGAAGCGCGACGAACTCGTGGAATTTGCAAAACGCATAGCGGCGTACGACGGTATTCTGACCGTACACCCGCGCGCATGTTCGAAGGTCGCTCTCGGATATCCGCTCATTTCGCGTCCGCATATCGAACTCGCGCTCGACGAGGTAGTGGACATAATGTTGGAGTCTGGGGTGCGCACCGAGTATTCGCATCTCATTTTCGTCGGCGAAACGTCGTGGAAGAGTCTGGACCCCATGCTTGAAAAGTTCCACAAACTCAACGCGCAGGGACACAGCATAGCTTACGACAACTATTCTTTCCTTTACGGCGCGTCCGTCATAACGGTGGTGTTGCCGCCATGGTATCTGGCTTTGCCCGAAAAGGACAGAAAAAAGCCTTTCAACATGTTCCGTCTGAAACTCATGACCAACCTTACGAAGAAGATACTCGGGTTGGACTTTTCGGACTTCATCGTGGCGTACATTTCGCCCGAACACAAATGCTACGAAGGCAAGACGGTTTCGCAGTGTGCGCGTGAAGAAGAACTTGACGACTTCGAAATGTACATTAAACTGGTCGATTTGAGCAAAGGACAGGGAAGGTTGTATCTTGGCAAATACTACAACGACAAGATAATCGAAAGACTTATGAAGGACGATTTGTCCGTGTTTATGACGGATGCGTGGGTGGAAGAAGCAGGTACGCAGAACGGTGCGGCGTATCAGGGTTTTCCGTATTTCTTCAAACGCGCAAAAGACTGCGATATTCCCGTAGAACAGGTCGTCCACAAGATGACGGGCAAAACCGCCGAAAGGTTCGGCATCAAAAAACGCGGGCTGATTGCGGAAGGCAATTTTGCCGATATTACGGTCTTCGATTTCGATGCAATCGAGGTCAATCCCGATGTTCCCGATTTCACGCCCAAAGGCATCGAATACGTTATGGTCAACGGATGTTTTGCAGTTGACAACGGCAATTATTCGCCCGTTAAAGCGGGACGTGTAGTTTTGAAAAAATAGTTTTCGCGAAGGGAGGAAAACGTGAAAGACAAAATCAAAAATCTTTTGCTGACCATGAAATCGATGTGGAACAAGCCCCTCGAAGGCAGATACCTCACGATTAAAGAAGTCGGAGCATTCGGGCTTTACGCGCTTGGCAACAGCTGGATGTATAACGCTGTCACCATGTATGTGGTTACAATCACATTCATACCGTATTATTACGGCATACCGGCGCTGCACGGATATCTTATTCTTATTTTGGGTAACCTGCTCAATATGATATTGCAGCCGCTTATCGGCACTGCAATGGAAAGACGTAAAACCAAGTGGGGCAGATATAAACCGTATATCCTTTTCAGCTTGCCGCTTATTGCGTTTTTTACAATGCTTGCCATGTGGATACCGCAGTATCAGGGCGAAACAACCAGAATAATTTACGCATACATAAGTTGTACGCCGGTTATCGCCATTTCCACGTTTGCGAATAACATGTATCAGACGATGCCAAACGTAATTACGCCCAATTCTCAGGAGCGTGCGGATATAATGACTCCCGTTGGATTGCTTGTGGGCGCGGCACCGTCTATCATGCAGCTTATTGTCGGCCCCATGCGTGCAGCTTTCAAAGCCGAAGGGCAGGAGTTCATGGCAATGCGCATTCTCGGTCTTGTCAGCGTTGTGGTCGGTTCGCTTTGTGTACTGTTTATCATAAAAGTCAAGGAACGCGTTTATGAACTTGAAAGCGAAACCGCAAGGGAAGAAAAAGTTAATTTATTCACCGCTACGAATATGCTGATACACAATAAACCGCTCATAATTCTTGCGATAGCGTTGGTGCTCGGGTCGTTGCGTGAATTCTGGAAACAGTATCTGCAAATTATGGTGCAGATAAAGTTCGACGAAGTCATCGATACCGCGTTGAACATTTCCGGCGTTCCGCTTACCATAATAGGTTTTGCGAGCACGGTCGCAATGTTGTTGCTTCCGCTCGTTACGAGAAAAATGAGCAAGCACCATATCGTTATCTTGTTCAGCGCGCTGGGACTTGTTTCGATGACAATTTTGAGTGCAGTAGGCTTCGAACGGTTCCCTGTGGGTACGGTGTCGGCTGTTGTGCTTACGATACTGATGTTTTTGGCGTCGCTCAATCCGACTTATCTTCTTATTCCCGTAATGCTCGGTGAAATTGCCGACTATCAGCAGGCGAAAACAGGGAAACGATTGGAAGGGCATTTACAGAATTATCTGTTCACGTTACCGCTTTTGGCTTCGCAGGTGTTTATGCTTATCGGCTGGTACTGGCAGCAGTCCATAGGTTTCGAGCCAAACGATTATTACGATGATACGCTGATTTCTTATACGCCCGAACAACAGGCAATAGCGTCAGAATGGTTTGACGCCGTGTTCATAATTTCAGCCGTTAGTATGGCGTTGCTTATTATCGTCTTGCTGTTCTATCCGCTCACCAAAAAGAAACACACCGAGATTGCCGAAATGTTGAAAGCACAAAGCGTCAACCTTAACGACGGAAACGAACTAATTCTTGTTTCGGCGGGAGAAGGCGGAGAGCTTGTCGCAGTTGCCGACGCAGAAAGTGCGGTAACGATAGACGACGGAGAGAACGGCGTTTTGCCCGCCGATTATGACAAAGAAAACCCTGATTTCCCGACAGTGGAAGATGAGAGAACGGACGACGGAGAAGGGACGTCTGCTTAAAAAAGGCGCGAAGCCTCATTGATAAACAATAAAATACAAGAAACTGAAAAGCCGTTTTGCTTGTTATCGAATATCACTTGCAAAACGGCTTTTTGTATATGTAATTTTGTGTCTGATTATTTGACGATTGGTTCTTTGAAATAAATGTTGACGTTGTTGAAAGTAATAATCAGAGTATACTCCGAACTGCCGTCGGCGTATTCGGTTATGCCGACCGAGGCGCGCCCCTGAACAGTGCCGCCCGTAAGACGGATTATGTAAAGTGCGTCTTTATGTGAAATGGTTTTATCTTCCTCGTAGGCGAATTTCCATTCTTCACCGCTAATGTTGTTCTTGATTACAATCTGTCTGTCGGAAACTTTACAGGATACGTTGGCGACTTTTGCGTTCGGGAAAATATCTTGATTTTCGGCGGAGCAGTAGATGATTTCTCCCGTTTCGCCGCTTTGAATGTTGTTGAAAGCCCACGAATGTCCCGTTATCGAAACCACTTTGTTGTTGCAGGCGCAGAGTATTCCGCCCGTGAAAACAACGGCAACCAACAACAGAACAGTCAAAACAATACTTTTTTTCATTTCGATTCCTTCTTGAGTATGTTCATACATTATATGAACTTGCGCATTTGGTGTCAAGCCGATTGAGCATGTCTATATTTGTGAAAAAAAGTAAAGTAGAATGTCGGGAAAAAGCAAAAAAATGATCAAGAAACGGCAGAGAAGAAAGCCTAGTCCACGGTTTTCTTTTTTTGCTTTCTCGTATAAATTTTGATTTCCCCCTGATGTGAAAAGAATTTGATTGTTTTTGAGGAAGAGTTTTTGCGATATTTAGATGGAGAACAGCCCTCCATACGTTTGAATGCATATACCATATCTTCGCAACTCCCAAAGCCGCAACTGGACGCGATTATGCTGGTGTTTGCGTCGCTGTGTTCAAGGAGATACTTTGCCTGAACTATGCGCTTTTCAGTGATTATCCGGTGAATTGTTTTGCCGTACTGTTCCTTGAACATTTTTTGAAGATAGACGTCGGAAACTCCAACATTATTTGCAATTTCTTTTACTGTCAGTTTTCTCAGAAAGTTCGAGTTGATGTAAGTCATTGCAGAGTCGACGTAAATTATGCCAGTTTTTTTGTAACCCACGGGGGAGGAGCAGTGAGCGATGTCAAGGAAAAGCTTGTTCGTAAGAAGTGCGATATCCAGCGCACGTTCTACGGCGTTCTGTTCTTCTGTTTTTCTAAGTATTTCACGCATGGTGTTGAGTATATTGTTGTTGTCAACGAAAATGTAAAAGTCCTGGTCGGCAGTCATTATTTTTTTAAGCTGAGGAGAAATCGAATACAGGTTTTTAAGAGGTACGGTGAACCTTTTGAGAAGTTGTGACGACCTAATTTCTTCGGCTATAAAACATTTTGAAGGGAGAAATTCAAGGTTGAGAATTTTAGTGGAGTCGTAAAGGTTGGCAAGTTGGTGGTAATATCCATTGTTTATGAGGATAAAGCAGTTGTTGCCGACCGTTACCGTTTCGGTGGTTTTGGAAACTTTGTCTTTTTTGTATACGAAATCGAACTGACCGTTTTCGCAGTACATAATTTCGTACTGCGGGTGTGTGTGAAAATCCATTGTAAAGTTGGAGTCGAATGTTTCCGAATACCAATTCTTGAGCGACAGATAATCGTCACCCGAATCTTTGAATCTTGGGTATATTTCCTGATTATTCTGATTGATATTATTCATATTTTCAATATAACATCAAAAAATAATGTTGTCAATTTAGTAAAATTTTGTTTTTATTTTTTCAGATGTGATATAAAAATACATAACTAAAAGTGCCAAATCGTATTGAAATGGCATAACCCAAATGATACGATAAGCAAAAATAAGGGATACAGGGGGGTAAAATGAAAAAATTTTTATTGCCGTTTGTTATACTGTGCGTCGTTTGTCTTTCGACTTTCACCGCTTGTAACGACAATACCTCGAATAAGTCCGAAACTCCGGACGAACCGATTGTGGCGGAGAACAATTTTTACACCAATCCTATTTTTCCCATTGTAGACGGAGAAAAGAAGTCCACTTATCAGGCGGATCCCTACATTGTTCGCGATGAGGACGGTACTTATTATATGTACTGCACTCAGACAGACGTTTACACTCCGGAAATAGCATTCAAAAGAGGACCTATATGGAAGTCAGTGGACATGCACAGCTGGGAATATGTTGGCGACGTATTTGAAAACTATGTTCCCGACTGGGGGACCAACGGTGCTGGCGTATGGGCACCAACCGTTTGCAAAGTAGGAGACAAATGGAATTTCTATTATTCTCTGTCCACAGGTGGTGACTCCAATCCCGGCATAGGCGTTGCAACTGCACCCACACCTTACGGACCGTGGACTCATTACGGAAAACTTTTCAACAGCGAGGAAATAGGAGTTATCAACTCCATTGATCCTCACGTATTCTACGATGAAGGTAATCTTTATATGGTGTTCGGTTCCTTCGGCGGTTTGATTACGCTTATCGAACTCACCGACGACGGACTCGGACTCAAAGGCGGACTGAATTATCAAAAAGAACACAAAGTCGCGCTTGCTGGTTTTGAGATTTTCAACAACGATAACTACGAAGCCAGCATTATTCTCAAAAAAGACGGATACTACTATCTTTTCCTTTCAACAGGTACATGTCTGAGCGGCAAAAACTCTACCTATCACGTGGTTGTTGCGCGCTCACAATCGCTCACCGGACCTTATCTCGATTCAAACGGAAGAGACATGTTCGGACCCAACAGGGGCGACCCCGTGGTCGTGCCTTCTTTGAGCGGTGCCATGGGAACGGGGCACTGTGCAGTTATTCAGGACGATTTGGGTGAATATTGGATGCTATATCACGGATATGACACCACGGCAGTTGCCGAGCCCAGAGTTCTTTATCTCGACAAATTGCTTTGGAACGAAACGACTGGTATGCCGTACGTTAAGGACACCGTTGCAAGCAACGGAGTCGAACTTCCCGGACCTTATATCAACAGTCTGGAAAAATAACGGAGAAAATTATGAAAAAACTAATGATGTCCATTGCTGTGGCAATGCTCGTCGTAATCGCAGCGATTGCTTTATTCGGCTGCAATCCCCCCGGTAATCCCGAAGGGGGAAACCCAGACGGCGGACAGACGCCCGAAAGAGAGTATACCAACGAAGTTTATTCCAATCCGTTGAGGTTTTACAAGCAAGACGGTTCCGAATATCAAGTTACCGTTGCAGATCCCGACGTATACAGGGACGATGAAAGCGGATACTTCTATATGTATTGCACCAATACCTATTGCGAAATGGGCGACAAAGGTATGCAGTATGACAGAGGTCCTATTTTCAGAAGCAAAAACCTTGTGGATTGGACGTGGGTAGGAAGCGTATTTGACGGGCACCCCAACGCGCTCGACTGGCATGACAAGAACGCAGGCGTGTGGGCTCCCGCAATAATAAAGGTCGGAGATACGTACAACTATTATTATTCCTTATCTTTGTGGGGGGACCCAAACCCCGGTATAGGTGTTGCGACGGCTCCCACGCCGTACGGTCCGTGGACACACTACGGCAAACTGCTTGACCAGGAAATGACCGGCGTTCGCAACGGCATAGACCCGTTTCCGTTTTATGACGGTGAACAACTTTATATGGTGTGGGGCAGTTTTTACGGTATTGCCGCAACTCTTCTTACCGACGACGGTACTGAGCTCTTTTACGGCGACCAGGTTAAAGACCACATTTACTACCTTATCGACGACAACACCGGAGGCGAAGGTATGAATGTCGACATCAATTATGAGGGTAGTTATATTATCAGGCACAATGGAAAACTCTATTATTTCGGTTCCCAAGGAACATGCCTTGCATCTACCGACTCAACATATAAAGTAAGGGTCGGAGTTGCCGACAGCTTTCTCGAAAAGTTTACTACACACGACGGCATAACTCTCGATAAGGAACCTTACGGAGAAGAAGTCATTTCTCCGAGCGACAAAGTCGTGGGTGTCGGGCACAATACCGTCGTTCAGGACTTTGCGGGTGATTACTGGTTGTTCTACCACGGATACGACGTGTACGGCGAACGTCCGAGCGAAAGAATCGTATTTATGGATAAGTTGCTCTGGGACGAGAACGGAATGCCGTACGTAGAAGGGAGAGAAGCCTCGATAGGCGAAGAAAAATTAGGTCCTACCATAGTTAAATTCTGATATACAAGGAGGAAAAATTATGAAGAAAAAGCTGATTGTCCTTTTCATGGTTTTGTCGATGTTGGTTGCCGTACTTGTGGGGTGTAACAACAATTCCGACAACAGAAAACCCCTGGAAGGCGACGGTGACATCGTTTACGACGAAAACGGAAACGTAGTGTATGACAATATCAATCTGAAAATGTGGAGTGTTACAACAGGTGACGACGCAAACACGCAGGACCAGATTGTGGCAGAGTTCAACAGAATGTACGAAGGTCTTATTCACGTAACCGTCGAACACTATTCCAGATACGATCTTGAAACTCTTCTCAGCAATACAATGCAGTTTGACAAGAAGAACGCGCCCGATATGCTGTTCAATCACGGTTCGAGAGTCACGGAATACAACGACAGAGGCTGGTTGCAGGAAGTGGATTTCTTCTTCGGCAAGAGCGGAGCTTCTTTCGATAAGGACGACTATGTGGATTCTTTGCTTGAAAGCGTGACTATCGGCGGTACGGCATACGGCGTTCCCATTGACTGCCATTCAGCAGTTATCTGCATAAGAAAAGATATCCTCGACAAAAACGGATTGCCCGTTCCGACCAACTATCAGGAACTCTGCGAAGTTGCAGACAGAGCGGCACAACTCGCGGCTGAAAACAATCTCTGGATAAGAGGCGAGAACTCCGAAGGTTATTCCGCAACCGAATGGAGAAAAGCGTCCACGGCAGAACCCTACACAGCATTCCCTATTTCCTATGGCGATATGTGGGTGCATGAATTCGTGGACTACACCGCAGCAGTACAGAACGGCGGAAAAATCGTAGATGCGGAAGGTATGCCTGCATGGAATACGCAGGAAACCGCAAACGGTTTACAGGTTTTGCGTGACTGGATTTTCCCGAGTGCAACTTCCACCAACAAGAGCGCACTCAGCAAGGATTACGGTTCTTCATACGACGTAGGTGACGCACCTTTCAACAGCGGCAAATGCATTTTCAAACTTCAAGGTCCTTGGATGTGGCAGAAAGAATTGCAGACTTTTGACCAGATGCTGGCAAAAGACGGCGGCTCTTCCAATATCATTACGCGTTCTCTTTCGGGAATGTTCGCAAAAGATTCTGACAAAGATTATGCCTCCCTCATCAAGGGCGAAGGTCATGTAATTACGCTTATGAGCACTGTTTCCAGCTATACCAAAGCGGCGGCGGCAACCGTGTTTATGGAATACATGGCGAACTATTCCGGTATCGAATGGGCAAAACGCGGACACCTGCCCGCTGTGCGTTCGGTTGCGCTGTCCGAAGAATATCGCAATGACCCTGCTTACGAATCGTATATCAAGTATTGGGGAACTCCCGAAGACTATGTCGTCGTTCCTCCTACAAAATACTATTCTTACGTCGACACTTACTTCAAGACCGTAGCGCAGAAATCCATTGCAAATTCTTATAAAAACACAAGCATCAAGTCCATACTCGACGAAGAATATAAGAGCTGTATAGACTACATCAAATTGTACGCCTGAGTTGCCTTCGGAGGATAAGCCATGAAAAAGATGGTTGAAATCAGGCAATTCGCACAAACGCGGGAGAAAAGGAAAAGTCTGGCAAGAAAATCCTTGTCGGTGGGAACTTTTCTAGGTCCTTACGCAGTGAGTTTCGCGATGTTCTTCGTGTTTCCTCTGGTGTTCGGCATAATTATGTCGTTTTCAAAATTTACGCCGATGTCGTTTATGCCGGAGGAAACGGGGACACTCGAGAACTTTGCCGTGCTTTTCGGTGACAACTCAATAGCCGAAGACTTCTGGAATGCTGTATGGACGACAATCAAATTTTCTGCATGTATTGTGCCGCTGTCAATGGTTATCCCTCTGGGGTTGGCGTTGCTTACCAATCTCAAACCCCCGGGATATAAATTGTTCAGAGCAATGATTTATGTCCCGGGGATCTTCCCCTTGACGGCGACGGGTCTCATCCTGATGCGTATGTTTGACGCGCATTATGGATGGGTAAACAACGTTTTCGGTTTGTCGGTGGATTGGTTCGGCAGTGTTGTCGCATGCTGGTTCATGATAGGTTTCCTCTGCATCTGGTGCGGCATCGGCGGCAACTATATCATTATGTCCGCGGGACTCGAAAACGTGGACAAAACGCTTTACGAAGCGGCAAAAATAGACGGTTGCAACAGCTGGAAACGCTTTTTGCACGTTACGCTGCCGGGAATCAGACCTCAGCTTTTCCTTACGCTGTTCACAACCCTTATAGGCTATATGAACATCTACGGGCAGATATTCATACTCGGAAGCAACAACCCGGATTTGGATTCCATGAAATCGGCAGTCTACCGAATTCAGGATTTGCTTGCCGGTTCCAATCCCAGAGCTTTCGGGTATGCCGCCGCAATGGGAATTTTGCTGGGATTAATCATCATCGTCATTGCCATCGTGCAACTGATTGTAACCAGAGACAGAAAGGGGGGTACCAAACATGCTGAAGGGTTTAGGCAGTGGAAAGAAAGCAAGTAAAACCGTGGCTTTCGTGGTCCTTACAGTCGTGTCCGTCCTCATGATTATCCCTCTGATATGGGGTGTCGCGGGTTCTTTCAGGACCAGCAGCGACGTTCTTGCAAATCCCGAGAAATTTTTCCCGTCGAACTGGGATGCGTTCACGTTCGACGGTTATTCCGAACTGTTCTCAAAAGCGGAGTTCGACAGCAGCAGACCAAACGAATGGTATCCGATATGGAACTGGCTGTTCAACTCGCTGATTGTGGCTCTGGGCGGAACGCTTTTATATTTGGTCATTGCAGCATTTGCCGCGTATGCGTTTGTCTTTCTCGACTTCAAATACGCGAACAAAATCTTTTATTTTCTCATTTGCACGATGACCATTCCGGGGATTGTTTCAACGACGCCGCAGTTAATCAATATGAATCTTCTCGGTGCTTACAAGTCGCTTGCGGGGTTGATACTTCCTTCGCTAGGCGGGGTTTACGGCGTGTTTCTTATACGTCAGTTTTTCCTCGGAATACCCAAGGATCTCATCGAGAACGCAAGAATAGACGGCGCGGGAAATATGAAAATATTTTTCAAAATCGTTCTGCCGCTTGGCAAATCCGCATTGTTCGTGCAGGGATTGTTCGGATTTATGGCGGCGTGGAACGATGTTCAGTGGGCACAGCTGATTATCGGCAATGCTCCGAGAAGCACATGGACGCTTGCATACGGACTTAAAGTAATATCCGACCAGAGCGAGGCATACGAGTCCATGACCCTTGCTCTTGCGAGCGCAGTCATTGCAATGATACCGATATTCATCGTTTATCTCATTGCACAAAGCAAAATCATCGAAGGCGTGGCAAACACGGGTATAAAACGCTAGGAGATATTATGAGCGAAAATCTGATGTCGAAAGAAGAAGCCAAAAAGTTTCTCAAAGAAAACAACAACAGACTCGTCGACGAAAGTCTTACTTCCTTTGTCGAACTCCAGAACGTCAACAAAATTTATCCGAACGGTGTTCAGGCGGTTTACGACTTCAACCTTAAAGTCGACAAGCACGATTTCGTTGCTTTGGTCGGACCCAGCGGTTGCGGGAAGAGTACGACGCTCAGAATGATTGCGGGACTTGAAGATATTTCGAGCGGTTCGCTGTACATCAACAAGACTTACAGCAATTTTTTGCAGAGCAAAGACCGCAACATCGCAATGGTATTTCAAAGTTATGCACTTTATCCTCAGATGACGGTATACGACAACATCGCTTTCGGACTTAAAATCAGAAAACTGCCGAAAGACGAAATCAAAGAACGCGTCTACAAAGTCGCGGACATTCTCGATCTCGGGGAGTTGCTTGACAGAAAACCCAAGGAGCTATCGGGCGGACAAATGCAAAGAGTCGCGCTCGGACGCGCGATTGTCAGGGACACCGACATATTCTTGATGGACGAACCTCTTTCCAATCTCGACGCAAAACTGCGAGTGCAGATGAGGTCGGAAATTATCCGCATCCACAAGGAAGTCGGGGCGACGACGATTTACGTAACGCATGACCAGACCGAAGCCATGACAATGGCAAATGTCATTGTCGTTATGAACAAAGGCTTTATTCAACAGGTCGGAAAAGCAATCGACGTTTACGAAAAGCCCAACAACCTGTTTGTAGCGACATTCATCGGCAGTCCCGCCATGAATATTATAGATGCCGAATACAGTGACGGAAAACTCGTCCTCGAAAACGGCGTGACGGTTACGCTTCCCAACGGTTTTGCCGAACGGTACAAGGCTTTTGTTCAAGAGAGAATAGCCGAGATAGAAAAGACGATAGAAAATGCGGACAGCATTTCGGGAGAAGCAATAGCCAAAATGCGTGCCGCACAGATTTACAGAAAAGAAGAAAAGAAAATCGTCGCAGAGAAGAAAATATTTCTTTCCGCATGGATTTCTAAATTCAAAAAACTGTTGCGCAAGAAATCGGAAGTTCTGGCTGAAGAAAAAGCAAAGAAAGACGCGCTTGTTGCCGAACTCGAATCGATGGCGGAGCATTACCGTTCCGTGTCCGAAGGCGGCAAAGTAAAAGTGGGCATTCGTCCCGAACACGTCTACATTGCCGACAGCGTCAAGGTTGGGGAGACATATTCTCCCGAATTTGAGGCAAATGTGTCGCTCGTTGAGTTGCTGGGCAGTGAAAACATACTCCATTTTGATCTGTTCGGTACCGATTTTCAGGTGAAAACTCCGCAAATGGGAGCGATCACCGGCGAAGAGAAAAAAGTGGTTATCGACATCGGCAAAATGCACATTTTTGATGTCGAAAGCGGACTTGCAATCAGATAAACAACAAGGAGGAAAATTTATGGGCAACAAAAGAAAAACGCTGTTTATTGCTTTAATAGCGGTTCTTATGTGCGTGTGTTTCGTGCTTGCGGCTTGTAATCCGGGCTCTCAGAATAACACGACGGACACCCCCGATTATGAAGGACCTTACGAAATAAGACTTACAGCTATCGGATCAACCACAATTAAAGCGGGACAAACCGTTCAACTGCGCTCTTCAGTTACGGGTACTACCAGTAAGGACGTAACATATACGTCCAGCGATCTTGCCATTGCCACCGTCAACGAAAAGGGACTTGTCACGGGACTCAAAGCCGGCACCGCAACAATTACTGCGGCATTGGTCATCGAACCCAAGTGCAAGAAGTCGATTGTCATTACGGTCGAGCAGGCGGTTGCGCCGACAAGCATTTCGATTGCGGCAACCGAGAGCGTACAGTGGGTCGGACAGACTCTCCAATTGGATGCAACGATTGAACCGACAGACGCGTATGCCATTCTCAACTGGACGTCAGACAACGAGGAAGTGGCCACCGTTGACGAAAACGGTCTTGTTACTTTCCTTTCGGAAGGCGAAGTCACGGTCACTGCAACGTCCGATATGGACAGCTCGGTCAGCGCAAACGTGGCTTTCACCGTCAAACGCGGATTTTTCCGCAACGATCTCGGTTCTCCTTACTGGGACATCAGTGCACAGAGGGATGACGTCAATCCTCACGTAAGCCTCGAAATCGACGCAAGCAAAGCGGGCTATCATTCTCTGTATCTCGCCAACGTCAGTGACACCCGTTACTATGCGGAAGGCTATTTCGAAATCAAGGAACAGGTCACTGCATGGGTATGGCAGGGCATAGGTATAGGCAGCGGACTCAGCGATACTTCCACCAGATACGGAATGTTTTCGCCCAGGGTTGACGGACAAGGCAACGATTACAACAAGTTCATTGTAAAAGATCTGCCCAACGAAACTTGGCCCGCGATCACCACCCGTTCCCAGATCTGGGGTGAAAACGGACTTGATCAGGTTGACTGGAAGTCGGGCAAAGTCAAATTCGGGCTTTTGAGAGACAACAACAAGTATTACTACCTTGTGAACGACATTCTAATGTACGTTGACGAAACGACTGTTTACGAAGATATTGCAACAATGCCCATATTTGTCGCAATCGATGTCAATGTCGAAGTGACGGATTATTCGGTCATAACGGACGAAGCGGAACTCGACAGCATGCTTGCGACTCCCCAGTTCCAGCAAAAGCTGTATGCTTCCAATGACGAAATTGTTGACATAACTGACGGCGTCTACACTTTCAAAAGCAACAACGTGCTTTCCAAAGACAATAAAGCGAAGAGCATAGGCGACAACGCAAAACTCGTGGGTGATTTCGAAGTCGAGTTCGACATCGATTCCATGCTTTGCAATTCGGCACACAACAGTGCCTTTACGGGACTTTCTCTCAACCTTTCCCGCTATGAGTCGGCGGACAACGTCGAAACGTTCATATTCGGAACGTCGGCAAATCAGAGCGGAGCAACCGGTGTTGCTGGTATGTATAGCTGGAATTATCAGGTGTCTTTCGAAAATCCTGCCGCACCTTACTATTGGCTTGAAAGCACCAGTGCAGTCGAAAATCCGAGCGGCAAACATCACATCAAGGTTACAAGAACGATTGTAGACAACATCGCAACGTTCAGAATGTTCATCGACGGCACGGAAGTCGTTTTCGACAAACTGAACAATCAGTGGGCAACAATGACAAGCAAGTACACGGGTGCCTATATCCTGTGGATTGCGGGTGAATACGCTTCCGGACAAATCAGCAACCTGCAAATCAGATCTGGTTTGTGAGAAAAAGATAAAATTTTGAGGAGGTTATTATGAGAAAAGTTTCGTTCATCGCGGTGTTCGTGCTGTTGGTAACTATGTGCGCGATGGTGTTTGTAAGCTGCAACGACAATACGGACACCACCGTTTCGGTTTCCATCAGCGACAAGAGCGTCACCGAAATTTACGAAGGGCAGACTTTGCAGCTTGCAGCAACAAAGAATCCGCCGACCACGGAGGTTGTGTGGAGTTCTTCCGACACGGCAGTGGCAACGGTATCGGCCGACGGACTTGTGACGGGCATTGCCGCAGGCACTGCCAAAATCAGCGTCAGCGTGGGTACGGAGGAAAAGGATAGCGTTCAGATTACCGTCAAAGCTTATACGGTAGACATAAACGACGAAGCAGAAGCAACACTCTATCCCACCAGAACATTACAACTCACTGCGACAAAAAATCCTGCCGACGCAGTCATCACGTGGACGTCTTCCAACGACGAAGTAGCCACAGTTGACGCACAAGGACTTGTGACGGGGGTCGCAGCAGGCACCGCCGTCATTACCGCGACTTGCGGAAATGCACAGGACAACATCACCATAACCGTCAAAGACACGATCGTCGACACCACGGTGAACGCGGATAAGTTCGATATGTCTCAGATTTATCAGGACGAACCCGTGCTCAAAGGCAGCGAAAATTCTTTCGCGATGTTCAAAGGTGAAGCGTCTGTTTACTACGTCGCAAGTGCAACTGCAAAAATCACGGGCACATCAACCGCAGACACTTGGTCCAGAGTAGGCATCTCTCACTACAACGGGGATAAATACTACGGCTTGCAACTTTCCCCCGGTCCCGATTTCAACGCACGTAAAACCGTTACCATGATAATCAATGCGGCAGGCGAAGTGGAATGGGGCAACGTAACCGACCGTTCTCAGGTATGGAATCAGCACAATCTTTCCGCAATCGACTTCTCCGACGTTAAGCTTACCACGGTTCGCTGCGGCAACGAATTCTATGCATTCATCAACGACGAGCTTTACTATTACGAAGCCGGTCTCAAAGGTTTTGATAACGTAAACACCGTTCCCGTACTCAACATGGGAAGCTGCAATGCTGAATTCAGCAACATGCAAGTATCCTACGGACAGGAAAAAGTAGAAGAGTATCTTGCAACCGCCGACAACTCTGATTTCTATGCGTCTTCTGACAAAGTAATAATCGGCGACGACGGAACCATCAAATTTACGGGTGCAAGCGACCAGACCTCTCCTCTCAATGGAAAAGACCACGCAGCAAAACATATCGGTGCAAAAGGACTTCTCCCCGCTGATATCGAAAGCAGTATTTCCTTCGATCTCACCATCGATTATGTTGGCAGCCGTGATGCGCTTCCCGCACTTGCAGTCACTATGAACAGATACGACGGAACGTATGCCGAAGCACGTTCTTTGGTAATCGGACAGTATCAGGCAGGCTGGACGGGTTGGAATTCCAACGGCGACCTCAACGCAGGTATAGGTGTTCCTCACGATTATCAGCTTTACGGTGAAGCCGCACGACTTGAAGAAGGCTCCACCTACAAAGTCACCGTTACCCGTCTTATGACGGATACGGGTCAGGACAACAAACTTACCGTTCAAGATTCGGAAGGCAACGTACTTTTCGAAGGAACGTGGGGTTGGAACAATGACGGTTACACCGGAAGATCGGCGGTAAGCTTTATGTGCCGCGATATGGATTGCACCGTCAGCAATATCGTCTTTGCGTAAGACGCAGTAGCAAATCATCAACAGGCGTTATGGGGAGGATATATCCTCCCCGACGCCGGACGGCAAAGGATATATGTCAATAGTATTTTCAAAGGACAGAGGGTTATTTCATTTATTCAACGGCGAGTTTTCGTACTTCGTGCAAATTCACGGCAGCGGTATGCTTATGTGTCCGTATTTCGGTGCGTATGTGGAAGACATCGACCCCGAACATATTAATGCAATCGGTGGAGAAGACTGGTTTTCCAACTACTATGATCATACGGACGGGACGGAGAAGCGTTACGACAATTTGTACATGAACGCGTCGCCTATGTTGTTTCCGTCAAGCAGGGCGGCAGACGTAAGACCTTCGGCGGCGGCAATCGAAGGAATGCCCAACAACAAATTGGACTTTCGTTACGTTTCGCACCGCATATACAAAGGCAAACCGAAATTCGACTGTCTGCCTTACGTGCGCGACGAGCTCAACGAGGCAGAAACGCTGGAAATCACGGTGCGTGATTTTTCCAAAGACATCGAAGTAATATTGTCCTTGTCTGTCTTCGAAAAATACAACGCTGTCATACGCAATACCGTTTTCCTAAACAAAACGGGAAAAGCGATATGGCTGAAAAGAGCAATGAGTGTAACACAGGATTTCCCGCGGGCGGACTTCGATATAATTCATTTTCCCGGGGAATGGTTGTTCGAACGTCAGTTCCGCAGAGAAACGCTCGCCGAAGGAACGAAAGTCGTGGCATCGTCATCGGGACGAAGTTCTCACGAGCACAATCCTTTTGTTATGTTGGCGGACAAGGATGCCACCGAGACCAACGGAGAAGTTTTTGCCGTATCATTCATGTATTCGGGCTCTTTCAGGTGTGAGACAAATGTCGGCAAAGTCGGCGTTACGCGTCTGACAATGGGAATCGACGACACTCATTTCAAGTACGAAATCAAAGACGGAAAAAGTTTCGAATTTCCCGAAGGACTGATCGTTTACGGCAATCGCGGTTTCGAATCCGTAAGCCATCAGTTGCATGATATTATACGAAATAACATAGTTAATGATAACAATTCGTCTGTTTATCGCTCGGTTTTGCTGAATTCGTGGGAAGGCTGTTATATGAATTTCGACACTGCCAAGGTGCTTGAAATCATACGTGCTGCAAAATCCGCGGGTACGGAGCTGTTTGTTCTGGACGACGGTTGGTTCGGCAAAAGAGATAACGACAGGTGTTCGCTTGGCGACTGGTACGTCAACGAAAACAAAGTCGATTTGATGAAAATCGTCGACGAATGTCACGCGACCGGAATGAAATTCGGCATATGGATCGAACCCGAAATGGGCAACTTCGATTCCGATTTGTTGCGTGCTCATCCGGAATATGCCGCTGTAGACGTTGAGACAGACCCGTGGCTATCAAGGCATCAGGTGATGTTGAATTTTGCGGACGACAAAGTGGTGGACTGCATATACGATTCTCTTGAAAAAGTGTTGAGTGCGTATGACATCGATTACGTGAAATGGGATCACAACCGAACGCTGGAAGATTATTTTGCACACAATCTTGACGGAGAACATCAGGACGAATTCTATCACCGTAATACACTGGGTTATTACAGGCTCGCTAAGAGGCTGACGGAAAGGTTTCCGAATGTGCATTTTCAAGGGTGCGCCAGCGGAGGCGGAAGATTTGATCTCGGTACGCTTTTCTATTTCCCAGAAATCTGGACAAGCGACGAGAATGACCCCGTTCAGCGGCTTTTCATTCAGTACGGCACCTCGTTTGCGTATCCGCCGTCAGTTATGGGCGCTCACGTCAATGACTGCGCCGTTACTGGGTACAAAACAAAAGCCGAAGTCGCTCTTTTCGGTTCGTACGGTTTCGAATTGGACCCGCGCAAACTCAGTGTCGAAGAGATCGCGGAATTAAACTGTGTTACTGAAGTCTACAAAAAGTTCCATGACGAAGTCGTTATGGACGGTGATATGTACAGGCTTATTTCGCCTTACGACGGCAAAGCGTTCGCAATCAATATGGTCTCGAAAAACAAGAAAAAAGCGCTTTTCCTTATGGTCAATCTGCTCAAAAGACTGCGCGCGCGCCGTTTTGTCAAACTGCGTGGGCTCAATCCCGAATTGAAGTACGTCAACAGTTTCGACAACAAGGTGTACAGCGGAGATTATTACATGAAAGTGGGTGTCAACATGTCCCAAGGACTCAACGAATTTCAGTCGAGGCTGATTACCTTGGAGGAAGTAAAATGAAACTGAACGAAATCAACATAAGAGATCCTTATATCGTCGCTGACAATCACACAAGGAAATATTATATGTACTCGTCAAGCCCTGCATTTCTTCCGAAAGGTTTTTGCGTGTACGTTTCCGAGGATCTCGAAAATTGGTCTCAACCCGTTTCCGTATTTGTAGCGACGGACGATTTCTGGGGAACCGACGATTTCTGGGCACCGGAAGTGCACCTGTACCGAGGGAGGTATTATCTTTTCGGGACTTTCAGTGCTTCAAACCATGTCAGAACATCTCAAATTCTTGTGTCGGATAATCTGACAGGTCCGTTTACTGTTCACAGCAAGCCGCTTGCTCCGGACAAATGGCAGGCGCTTGACGCAACACTGTATATCGAAGACGGAAATCCCTATGCTATTTTTTCCCACGAATGGTTGCAGACCAACGACGGAGAAATGTGCTACGTACGTTTGTCAGAAGACTTAACTGCGCCTGTGGGCGAAGTAAAGGTGATGTTCAGCGCGGGAAAATCAGGTTGGGCTAAAAACCCTGTTTGGAACAAATCGGTACATCCGATATACGTCGTGGACGCACCTTATGCCTGCAACATTGACGGAACGGAATTCCTTTTGTGGTCAAGTTGGGCGAAAGAAGATATGGCCGGTTACGCAGTCGGTGTGGCTTATCCCAGGAATGGTATGCTGGGTGGAGAGTACGTTCACAAACAACTCTGTCTTCCGAAAACCGACAGCGGTCATCCTATGGTATTTAAGGATTTCGACGGAAATTACAGGATTGCTTATCACGAAAACAACTGCCACAGCGGAAAAGAACGCGCGGCAATTTATTACGTAAAAGTTGAACGTGGAGAAGTAAAAGTCTATGAAAATCAGAAAACTAATCAGTATTTTGCTTATGATAGCCTCATTGACAGCACTTATGGCGGTTTGCACTGCCTGCAACAATAACAACGCGAACAATTCGCCCCCCACACCGGAAACGCCCACGTATTTCAACGAAGTTCAAGTGGTTGTCTTGCTTGGACAGAGTAATGCCGAAGGACATACATGGAGTCAGTATTTGACAAAAACAGTTGGAACGGAAAAGGCAAAAGAATATGCGGACGGATACGACAACGTCAAAATCAGCTATGCATGCACAATTGCCGAAAATACAAGCAACGGAGAATTTGTACCTGTTAAATTGGGGCAGGGGCATAGTGTAAATCAGTTCGGTCCGGAAATCGGCATGGCGGAAAAAATTTCCTCACTTGACCCGAACAAGCCTGTTTATATCGTTAAATATGCTTACGGGGCAACTTCTCTTACTACGAACTGGCGTTCGCCGTCCAGCAAAAATACGGGCAATCTTTATTTGGGTGCCGTCGATTACATTTTGGAACAGTGCCGCAAACTTGAAGATATGGATTTATATCCCGAAATCAAAGCGATTTGCTGGATGCAGGGAGAAGACGATTCAAGCGGACTGAACTATAATTCGTATGAGGAACTCGAACGCAATTTTGTTGCCGATTTGCGTAAGGACCTCGCATATTACAAGCCTGCAAACGCAGAGATAGGTTTTGTGGACGCAGGCATATCCGATTGTCCCGCATGGACACAGTATAAAGTAATTAATGACGCAAAAGCAAAATTGGCAAGCGAGGACGAAAACCACGTTTATATCGATACAATAATGGAAGGATTGCGTTACAACGGCGAGCCTGCAGGAGCGCCCGATATCTATCATTTCGACTCATCTTCGGAAGTCAAACTAGGACATCTTTTTGCTGAAGAGATGATTGCAAAATTCTTAGACATCGACTAAGAATGCATTGACATCCTGTCGCTTTTATTTTACGTGAAGGAGAATATTTCCTTGCTGATTGCATGTATGACTTTTCGACGAAAAAACAGTCCGCTTGTAAACGGGCTGTTTATTTTATTCTTCAGCTATTTCGTTGAAACAATAATAACAAAATGCAGATAAAAGTCTTCAGCTAAGTATACTTTGCTTTTGCAGATAAAAACAAGCCCAGCGATGAGGCTTTTTGGTACACCCGGCAGGAGTCACAAGGGGCAGAGCGACGGAATAGCGGACAGGGCGCAATTTGATGCGCACGGGTGAGTGCGCTGCGCCCGCCGCGTTAGCAAACGGTGAGACGAGTGGCGCGAGAAAGCAAAACCCTTTGCGAACGGCAAAGGGTTGGGTGGTACACCCGAGGGCAAGGAAAAGCGATTCAAGCGCAGAGCATTTGAAATCGCGTGACGCAGGCGAAAAGGGTGTGCAAAGCGACAGCTTAACATTGCGTGGCAATGAAAACAAGCCCTGCAATAGGGCTTGTGTGGTACACCCGACAGGAGTCGAACCTGCGACCTTCAGAATCGGAATCTGACACTCTATCCAGCTGAGCTACGGGTGCATACGGTATATTGACTTTTATATTTTATATGGTGAAGTAGTGAATGTCCAGCATTTTAAGAAAAGGACAGGGAACATTTTCCGAACAGTATTTGTGACAACGGGGTACGGTTGTGGTATAATGTCGCAAAAGGTCGGATTATAAACCGCCGAAAAACGTCACGGAAAATGTAGTGGAGCGGCTATGAGAAGAAAAGACAGAGAAAAGGATGCGGAATTTGCGCTTGCGGTTGTGGACAAATGCGAATGGGCGGTAGTATCCTGCATTGACGCACAGGGTAATCCGTACGGCGTACCGGTAAGCATAGTTCGCGACGGAAATGCCGTGTATTTTCACACGGCAAAGGAAGGAAAGAAAATCGACGCGTTTTCCGCAAAGCCGCGCGTCTGGTTTGTGTGCGTGGGCGACGTGAAAAGCTCGACAAATTCTTTTACCACGGCTTACGAATCGGCGATGTTTGAAGGCGATTGCGTGGAAGTTGCGGACGATGAAGAGAAGATACGCGCGCTTAAATTGTTGTGCGAGAAATACACGCCGTCGAATATGGAAAAATTCGACGAAGCAATCCGTGCGAGTCTTGCGCGGACAGGCGTGTACAGAACGGAGATTTGCAATCTTACGGGAAAGGCAAAAGTCCTGAAATAACAAAAGCATAATGTTTATTGTGTCAAAAATGCCAATGAACATCGCAATTTGCGAAAAGGAGAGAGTATGAACGACGGAAAGAAAGAGCTTGCGTTCCTTTGCAGAATTGTGAAAGAAGCGTGGAAAACCTGCGGCGGTGCGGAACTCAACGTGCGAGATAAAGGCGCGTTCGACCTTGTCACCGACGTGGATTTCGCTATGGAAAAATTCCTTACCGAAGCCATCAAAGAGAACTTCGCGGGCGACGTTGTCGTGGGCGAAGAACTCAACCCGTTGAGAGAACTGCCGATGGGCAGAGTCTGGACGGTCGACCCTATCGACGGCACGGTGAACATGGCGCACGGACTGCCGTTGTTCGGCGTTCAATGCGCGTTTTGCATTGACGGGAAACCGCTTGCGGCTGTCATTTATCTGCCGCGTTTTGAAGAATATTACACGGCACTTGACGGCAGTGGTGCAAGGCTCAACGGCACTCCCATAAAAGTTTCGGGCAGAGCCGCGAAAAATGCAATGATAAGTGTCGGCGACTATTCGCACAAAACTCTGTCGCACGCAATGGGACAGGTCGAAAAAGTCGGGAGTATTTACGACAGCGTGAGCAAGATGCGCCATTTCGGAGCGGCGAGCGTGGATTTCGCTTGGTTTGCGGCGGGCAAAACCGACGGATTTATGATGTACACGCGCAACCTTTGGGATTTGGTGCCCGGTTGGTTGTTGTCGGTTGAAGCGGGCGGTGTGGTGCGTTCGATAAACGGCGGCGAATATTCGCTTGCGGAAGAAGGCATAGTCGTGTCGGCGTCCGACGACATTGCGGGAGTTTTCGAGCGCAGTGCGGCACAGTCGAAGAACGTAAAATCCGAAAAGTAACAAAAAGGCGGGGAGAGGTTATATGAACGAAGCGGTAAAAGAAAAACTTGCTGAAATAGCGGGACAAATAGGCGGTACGCCGATTGTGCGACTCGGAAACGAAATTTACGGTAAATTCGAGGCCGCAAATCCCGCCGGTTCAATAAAAGACAGGGCGGCGTTTTACATTGTCAAGGACGCTTTGGAAAGCGGTGCGCTTAAAGAGGGCGCGCCCGTTGTCGAGGCTACAAGTGGCAACACGGGTATAGGTCTTGCGTATGTCGGCAGATTGCTCGGGTTGAAAGTCATTCTGACTATGCCCGAAAGTATGAGCGCGGAGCGCAGAGCACTGCTTAAATCCTACGGGGCGGAACTCGTTCTCACTCCTGCGGCGGAAGGTATGAACGGCGCGGTTTCCGCGGCGAAACGTATAGTCGCGGAAAAACACGGATTTTTTGCCGACCAGTTCGGCAACCCGTCGTCGATAAAAGCCCATTTCGAAACGACCGCACCCGAAATTTTCAAGCAGATTCCCGACGTAAAAGCAATCGTCGCGGGCGTTGGCAGCGGCGGCACGGCAATGGGCATAAAGAAATATATCCTCGATAACAAACTCGATTGCAAGGTGTTTGCGCTCGAACCCGAAGAGAGTCCGTTGTTATCGCGCGGAGTTGCGGGCCCTCACCTCATTCAGGGAATAGGTGCAAACTTTGTGCCTGCAATCGTCGATAAGTCGTATTTTGACGGAATAGTTACCGTCAAGGGAAAGGACTCCGTCAAAAAGGCGGGCGACTTGTTTGCCGAATACAAAATCAAAGTCGGCATTTCGTCGGGCGCAAACGTACTCGGTGCAATAAAACTCCGCGATACCGTTCAAGGTCCTATTGTGGCGATACTTCCCGACAGCGGCGACAGGTACGACCCGCAGATTTATTCGGGCAGCCGTTATATCTGATATCGGGCGCGCGTTATATATTTATTTATATAATGATTATATTAATATTATATATACAATAAATATTGCCGTCGTTTTGTATCGGCTTTGATGAAAACTCTGAAAATAAAATATAGGCGCCAGTCGCCTATATTTCTTTTCTTCCAATAATGTAATCCACGCTGACGTCGAAGAAATCGGCAAGACGCCACAGACTGTCTATGCTCGGTTCCTTTTTGCCGTTCAGCCAGTTGCAAACTGCGCTTTGGCTTATTCCGACCGAACGTGCAAGTTCCGCCTGCGAAATTCTTTCTTCGTTCATAAGGTCTTTTATTCTTTCAATATACTCTCTGTGTGGCATAAAAATATTATAACGCAGAAATAGATGAATGTAAATGATTAATAAGAATAATGGCGGGGTCTGATATAAATCTTATTTGATTTACTTATTCTTTATTTATGTTATAATTATAAAAAACGGTGCCGCGCGGAAATGTCGCGCGGTTTGCAGGTTCGGTTTATGGCAAAACGTGTTGTTGTCGGTATGAGCGGCGGAGTCGATTCCGCAGTTGCGGCGTCTTTGCTCAAAGAGCAGGGCTACGACGTGATAGGTCTTTATATGTCCAACTGGAAGGATACCGACCCCGACGGTTGCTGCACGGGCGAACAGGATTGGTCCGACGTTGCGCGCATTTGCGAAATTGTCGGAGTGCCTTATTATTCCGTCGATTTTTCCGAGCAGTATATGGAAAGAGTTTTTTCGCTTTTCGTCGACGAATACCACAAGGGCAGAACGCCCAATCCCGACGTGCTTTGCAACAGGGAAGTTAAATTCGGACCTTTTGTGCGTTTTGCGAGAGAACTCGGAGCGGATTTCATAGCGACGGGACACTATTGCGATATCCTGCACGAAAACGGCAGAAATTTTCTGTTGAGGTCGGCAGACGAAAACAAAGACCAGACTTACTTTCTCAATCAGGTTACGGAAAGACAACTTGACGACGTTATGTTCCCTCTCGGGCATATGGTAAAAAACGAAGTCCGCGAATACGCACGCGCTCACGGCATACCCGTTGCGGACAAGAAGGACAGCACGGGGATTTGCTTTATCGGCGAACGCAAGTTCCGCGAATTTCTTTCCAAGTACATTCCGATGAAAGAAGGTGACATAGTGACTGCCGACGGCAAGGTGGTTGGACGTCATAACGGTGTTTATTATTACACTATCGGTCAGCGCCGCGGTCTGGGTATAGGCGGCAGTGCGGACGGCAACGGCGAAAGCTGGTTCGTGCTCGACAAAGACGTGGCAAACAACAGGCTTATCGTTTCGCAAGGAGAGGACGCGGTTCTTTTCAAAAAACACCTGACAACCGAAGGGTTCAACTTTATAACACGACCCGAAGGCGACGAGTTCGATTGTCTTGTCCGTATTCGTCATCGTCAGCCCTTGCAGACTGCGCACGCCAGAGTTACGGCGGACGGAGTTGAGATAACGTTTGGCGAAGCGCAGCGCGCAATCGCACCCGGACAGTATGCCGTATGTTACGACGGAAGAATATGCCTCGGCGGCGGAGTAATCGGAAGTGCTTACTGATTGTTGCGCGGGACTGGATTATGCTTTTTCAGCGAAAAGCAGGAATTCGCGTCTTGCCGGTATTGACTTGCTGAAAATCGGCGCAATTGTCTGCGTGCTTTTGAACCATTGTTTTTCCGCGGAGCAACTTGACGCTATGGGGGCGGTTTTTTGGATATACAACGCCGTTCCCGTATTTATGATAATCGCGGGTTTCAATTTTTCCAGAAAATACTGCAAAGTCTGCAAAAACGGTTTGCGCGGGTGGTATTCCGCCAAGGAAATACGCGCGTTCGCAAAAAGGGTATTGTTGCCTTACGCATTTTTTGCATGTGTGCAGCTCGTCGTGTATCCTTTGACGGGTTACGCGTCTGCGCTCAATACCTTTGTCAACCTTTTTATAGGAGGATTGGGTGCGGGCGGATATTACGTTTTTGTGTTCGTGCAGATTTTTGCAGTCTTTCCCTTGCTTTACCGAGCGTTTGATAGACACCCGATAGGCACGGCAGTATTTATGTTGTCGGCTCAGATTTTGAACGATGTGGTTTTCAATCTGGCGACACCGCTTAACCAGCCGCTGGTTGACGGGATTTACAGATTGTTTGCCGTGCGTTACTTCGCACCCGTTCTAGGTGGAATGATACTTTACAGATATTACGACAAAATCACTGCGCGAACGATTGCATATGCAGTTCTTGCCGGGCTGTGCATTCTGACCGCAATGTTTGTCTACGGCGACGGGACATACTTCTTGTTCAGAAAATGGACGGTAACTTCGCTTCCCGTTACGGTGTGGTGTTGGGGTATAACGGCGGCGGTTGTGATGGTTTTCGAAAACGCACCGAGAATTGCATCGTTCAAGCCTGTCAACGTCTTTGCAAACGCCACTTTGCACATATTTTTCGTACAACAGATATATTTCAGCGTGATCCACGTGTGCGGGGGATTGGGGGTTGCAGGCGATGTTGCGGTATGCCTTGTTGTCGGTATTGCAGCTTATATCGCGTGGCAGGCGGCAGTAGCGGTTGCAGCACGAAAAAAGCCGCACTTTTGACCCTTTTCGATATAGCGAAATTTTTTGAAAAATTTTCAAATTTGGGGTTAAAAACGCTTTACATTCCTTGTCGAATATTATATTATATGCAGGCTGTCATCAAGAAACGAGACGTTCGGTAGTGCTCCGAAAGGGGCGTCAACCACAAGATGTCGGCGGTCAAAAAAGGATTTCAAAAACTTCCAAAAAAGTTGAGAAAAACCTCGAAAAATCGTTGACAAGTCGAATTGATTATGATAGTATATCAAAGCTGTCACCAAAACAGAGACAGCAAGAACCTTGAAAATTGAACAAATTGGAAAAGCGATTTTAATGTGAATTAAATCAAAAATTCAATGCGTCTAAAACCTTTGAAAACGCATAGTCAAGATTGAACTCAAGAGTTTGATCCTGGCTCAGGACGAACGCTGGCGGCATGCTTAACACATGCAAGTCGAACGGACTGATTCCTTCGGGATGAAAGTTAGTGGCGAACGGGTGAGTAATGTATGAGCAACCTGCCTCTATCAACGGGATAACACTTAGAAATAGGTGCTAATACGGTATAAGACCACGGTATCGCATGGTACTGCGGTAAAAGATTTTATCGGATAGAGATGGGCTCATATCCCATTAGGTAGTTGGTGAGATAACAGCCCACCAAGCCTGCGATGGGTAGCCGAGCTGAGAGGCTGATCGGCCACATTGGGACTGAAACACGGCCCAGACTCCTACGGGAGGCAGCAGTGGGGAATATTGGGCAATGGAGGCAACTCTGACCCAGCAATGCCGCGTGAGTGATGAAGGTCTTTTGATTGTAAAGCTCTTTTCTTGGGAACGAAGTTCTGACGGTACCCAAGGAATAAGCCCCGGCTAACTACGTGCCAGCAGCCGCGGTAATACGTAGGGGGCAAGCGTT
>OHNO01000242.1_pt1 | contig 34142 bp, 43 predicted proteins | sample 1569521 | NCBI WGS metagenome assembly OHNO01 (sample SAMEA3879604, study PRJEB24766) | human gut metagenome | biome: human-associated habitat; feature: feces | place: USA | collected 1985/1987
ATACACTATCGTTCTTTCCCGATAGAAGACCGATCATCAATACCTTTCAGTCCTTGAGTGAGATTCCGGTATCATCTCCCGAATCCGATGCCATGAGCAAGGATATGAAAAAACGAGGATTCAAGTTCTTCGGATCTACGATCTGCTACGCCCATTTGCAGGCTGCGGGATTCGTCAACGATCATCTGGCGGATTGTATCTGTCGAAAAGGATAAATGACAGTATAACTTCATACAAAGTAAAAGGCGGTATTTCCTCGTATGGATTTACCGCCTTTTCATTTTACTTCTTTATTCCCAAAATACTTCTTGCTTTCTCTTCACTGGAGATAAAATCGAGTGCATTGATTATCTCGTCATAATTCTCCCGGTCGGAAATATTCGGAGCTAAGATTTTCAGGACTTCCAGTTTGTCATCATCAAACCGGTATATCGACATCATCCGCACACACTGTTTGCAACTTAATCCCCTGTTACCGATTCCGGTTTCCAGCAAATCCAGTTGATCGTCTTTGAAAGGTTTGCCCTTCACTTTGTTGTAAAGAGACTGGAGATCCCTTTCGTCCATCACCCTTCCAACGGTGACGTGCGGACGGGAAGGAGCCGTTCCACCGATTTCCACAGACGGATAAACCGCTACAGGAGGATTGGTATACTTCTCGTAAGAATCCATATAAGTCACTTTTCCATCCACAAATCCAAGGTCGATGATCGTTATACCGGGAGCTCCGGAAATACTTTTCTCATACCTCCATCCTTCCACTTCGTGATCGAAGCTACGGTGCATCGGCTGTCCCAATATGGATGTGATCTCCTCTTTAGTCATCCCTTTCTGAATTTTCATCAGGGTATTACTGTCAATCCCTAAAATCATGGCACAACTACCCATACAGATTGCAAATGCCAGTAGTGCTAATGTCAGTTTTATTGTTTTCATTGCATATATTGTTTTTTACTTTTTATGTTGCTACAAATATAAGTGGAGAAAAACATATAATATTATCTTTTTCCCTATTATTTAGGGAGATTTCCCTATTCATATATAGAGTTATGGATTTCAATAAAAAAGATAAAGCTATGGAGGGAAACATCTTTTTCCTATCTTTGTCACATAATGTGACGAGTAATTCACCTCCATAGTAATTGGAATGCTCTAAAAATTAGTAGATCTCAATATATGAAAACAGAATTAGAAAAGTGCTTAGCCGGAGAACCGTTCAATGGCGGTGACAAAGTATTGGCAGATATGACACTGAATGCTAAAAGATTGTTGAAGCGGCTAAATGAAACGGACTATGCCGACACGGAACAGAGAAAGCGAATCTTTCATGATTTGTTTGGCAAAATGGGAGAACATGTCCATATTGATATTGATTTCCATTGTGAATACGGGAAGCATATTTTCATCGGTGACCAGGTTATCATCAATATGAACTGTACGTTTGTAGACAACAACATCATCGAGATAGGCGACAATGTGTTGATAGCGTCCAATGTACAGATATACACAGCCACCCACTCTACCAAATTACAAGAAAGAGTCGTGGCGGATTGGGAAGCAGGAGAAGGTATTTGCAAAACCTATGCACTCCCCGTGAGAATAAATGATGGAGCGTGGATTGGTGGTGGTGCAATAATGCTACCGGGAGTGACAATTGGGAAAAACAGTGTCATAGGTGCCGGCAGTATAGTAACCCACTCTATTCCTGACAACTGCGTAGCCGTAGGAAATCCTTGCAGGGTGATTAAACAAATTGATAATGAAGTAGTTTAACAGAACTATCACAATGTATCATTGATCTGTATTCCTCAAAGTATTTAAGCTATACTTTGAGGAATATTTTTTGTGAAGGACTGATTTTAGAATCATTTCAATGCCTTGCCATCCGAAAAAGCCTTACCCACCTTTTCGCCCACCTTCAGATAGTCGTTGTTAAACGGATCGAAGATGATGGGAGCTACTTTAGAAGCATCTACTTTTCCGTTTTCATCAAGTACACGCTCGTCTACACTTACATTTACGATCTCTCCACGTAAGATGCAGGTTTCGGGATTGTAATCTTTCAGTTTGCACTCCACCGCTACGGACAGTTCGTCAATCAGCGGAGCATCCACGAACTCCGAACGGGTAGCATGGAAGCCTGCACGGGCGAATTTATCCGTTACCTTATTGCCGGAAACGATACCTACATAATCGCATGCAACAACCTGCCCCACTTCCGCCATACTTACTGTAAATGCTTTGCGCTTCAGGATATTCGCAGTGGTCTTGTGTCCTTCGCTGATGCAAATACTGATCTCTTTCATCTCACTGATACCGCCCCAAGCCGCATTCATAGCGTTTGGGAGTCCATTTTCATCATAAGCAGCGATGATAAACACCGGCTGCGGATAGGAAAAGGGTTTTGCTCCGTAATTCTTTCTCATACTAATTTATTTTTGAGTCCATTGTTTAATGTCTTCTTTGGTTGCACCATTCAGCAGTTTGCCTTTCTGCCACTTCAGGTCGGAATAAGTCTTCTGCAACTCTTTTTCGGAATTGGAGATACTGCTTCCGCCCGATGTGGCAAACAGAATAACCGTCTTACCTGAAAAATCACCACTTTCTATAAAAGTATTAATGATTCTCGGAGCTAAATTCCACCAGATGGGAAAACCAATATAAATAGTATCATAGTCCGCCAGGTTTTCCGCTTTGGAGCTTAAGGCAGGACGTGATTTAGCATCCGCCATCTCCACACTGCTGCGTGAGGACTTGTCGTGCCAATCCAGATCAGCAGAGGTGTACTTCTTCGCAGGCTGTATTTCGTAGAGAGTACCACTTGTGACTTCAGCAACGACCTTGGCTGCTTTTTCTGTTGTTCCCGTTGCCGAGAAATAGGCAACCAATGTCTTAGAACTTTGTTTCTGTGCGATTGCGGTCAAACATAACGCCATAATCGCTACCATAAAGAATGTAAGTCTTTTCATACGATATATTATTTAGTTCAAACATAGATTACTTTTCCGTAGCAAACGCTTCGATTCGGGAAGCATATTGCAATGATACAAAATTACGGAGTATTATCCAGTATGCAGGTATATAAATTACGGAATATATAACCAATATTACGGATAAAAGACAAGGTGGGCATGTAAAATGTAAAAGCGGATTGTCCTTTCGATTTATTTTGTAATTTTACGAGCATTCTTTTCAAAAGAAGTTAATCTATAAATTCTACTGCTATGGATCGGTATCTAAAGAAATTCTGGAGCAATCATTTTCAATTTAATTGGAAATTAGGCGTATTTCTCATATTGTTATTCGGAATACCCCGTTTTATAATCGTTCTACAATCTTATGTAGACAGAAGTTACGGCACTGTTATGTTCGTATTTTTAAGCATGTGGATTATCCCGTTCATTCTTCTTACAAAGTATGGTCGGAAAGGCATAGGGCTTAAACGTCCCGCGCATTGGTGGAGAATAGGAGTTTCTTTCCTGTCTGGCGGAGTTATTTGCTTGGCCATATTCGGTTTATTTTCTTTTCTGTATGGACAATCTGTCGAAAACGCATTTGTATATATCGGGGGAAATAATCCCAGCAGTGGTATAACAGGAGATGATAAATTGTTGTACTTCACAATCGCTGTTATTCCAAGCATGATATTTAGTCCGATAGGCGAAGAATTCCTGTATCGAGGCATTATTCACGGGTGCTTTGTCCCTAAGTTAGGAGAGACAAAGGCTTCATACTTTGATTCACTGGCTTTTGCATTAACGCATGTAGCTCATTTTGGGATCGTTTATACATTGGGAACATGGTGCTTCTTGCCGATTCCTGCTTTGCTTTGGGTGTTTTCAATGTTTATAGTCAGCCAGGTATTTTTCAGATGCAAGCTATATTGTGATTCACTTTGGGGAGCAATTGCGGCACATTCGGGATTTAATTTCGTAATGATGTACGGTATATTCTATTTGTTATAATCATACTATAAAACTCCGCAGAGTGTAAAGTATGTATCTGGTATTGTAGAGATTATTCGAGGTTGGACTCGCAGGACACTATATTTCAGTTTTCTAAATCCACACAGAGCAATGTAGGATTCGAGTCATCCTCCTCACTGGCTAAGTCATATTGAGCCAATTTATCAATAGAAAGTAATGTATATGCCTTGTTGTTCCGGATAAGGGAAACAGGAGTATTTACAATTGCTTTCTCATTATAAGGCATGGCGTATCCTTTTTCCGAATGAGTCAGCAATTCCCCGCTATTTGTATCCCATAGTGTATAATGCCTGCTCTCATTCCAGAAGAAATCATAAAATAACAGGTCATTCACCAATAAAGCATTTTCCGCCTTGATGCAATATTTCCCTTCCGTAAGCATACGCTCAAGATCGCCATTCAAATCTGTCGGCATCTTCAGTCTGCCCTGATTGATGGCTACAACGGGAATGAGTTTTTCCTTTCTGCTGGCATACAGCGTATCATTAATCACAATACACACTTGGTCGTTTCCGTCTCTGAATCTGGGCACGATATACCCACCTGAAAAACCCATTACCGATTCAGCATCGAAAGGAAAGAAAGATTGTTTCATGTTCCAGTCCTTATCAAAGAAGGCTACTAAGTGCGATTTCTGATACTCTCTTTTGTAGGTTCCCCAATATCCGTTGGATACACCTATAAAGTTGGATATACTATCTTTGGGGTATTCGCTGACGAAAGTCCCGTCCGGCTTATATAATTTAGTCTTATTAGGAGTTGCAACATAAATCAACTCTTTTTCTTCATCAAAAAAGCGGGAAAAGATGTCGGCATATTCTTCAGGTCCATTTCCCTTCCTATCCATCACAGAAAGAAAAGAACCGTTTTCGGCATTAAAGAAATAAAAACTCGTCTTATCTCCGATAACTATGTACTTTGGAGTCACATTAAGCAGATACGCATTAGCACTCAACAGGCATTTATCATTCGTTTCCAGCCGGATCGTTTTCGGATTTTTGAAAAGAGACTGATATTGTGCCGAAGTGTAGTCCGCATCAAAGTGTTCGACGCCTTTATCAATACTGACTGTAGAAACCTGATCATGTGAACCTTTTTCTCCGGAACAAGCCGTGAGAAGAAAAAGAGAGATGCCGAGAAAGGAAATACAAGAGTGTCGCATATTGTTTTTTGTTACGTTGTAAGTTGGGCGAATTTATAAAAAAAAACGAATATACAAGATGTTATCTCAGAAAAATGAGAAGAATAAAAAAAGAAAAAATAAAAGTCGGAAAAACCAACCCAAATACTTGACTTCGCCTTTCTGATGTAGTATCTTTGTAGAGCTTTAAAAAACTGAATTTTAATATTAAACCTAAAACCTTAGCAAATGGCAAAACTGATTCTTTCTTTCTCCGAATTGACCGGTATGTATTTCCCCAGTTGTTCTATTCCGAAAAATGCGGTAAGATCCTTACAACGAAGCATTAGAAGAGGAGTTGGAGAAGGTGGATAGTGTGAATTTTATATTCACTTCACCAACTTTCCGAACTTTATTAAATAATTTTTTAAGACATATATGAATAAACTAAGAATGCAAACAAAGAATCAGGCAGATGAGAACTTCACAAAACTCGCTGCGCTCTTTCCAAATGCTGTGACGGAAACTATTGATATCAATGGCAACCTAGTTAGAGCTATTGATAAAGACATACTGATGCAAGAGATTTCTACATGTGTCGTAGAAGGTAGAGATGAACGTTACCAGTTCACTTGGCCAGACAAAAGAAAAGCTATTCTTGCTGCAAATGCTCCAAGTACGAATACGCTTCGCCCTTGTATAAAAGAAAGCTATGGAGACTTTAATACAACCGAAAATCTTTATATAGAAGGTGACAATCTTGAAGTTCTTAAACTCCTGCAAGAGAATTATTTGGATGCAGTCAAACTGATTTATATAGATCCACCTTATAATACAGGTAAAGAATTCGTGTATTCAGACAAATTTTCTCAGACTACATCAGAATATATGTTGCGTTCCGGCCAATATGATGAAGATGGAAATCAGCTATCTCCAAATATGGAGTCTAATGGACGCTTCCATACTGACTGGCTTAATATGATGTATTCTCGTTTAAAGATTGCTCGCAATCTACTTACAAAAGACGGTGTAATATTTATTAGTATTGACCAGAATGAGGTTGAGAATTTGAAAAAGATTTGTAATGAACTATTTGGATCAACAAATTTTGTTGGTGAAATTATTTGGCAATCGGCTACAGATAACAACCCTCGTCAAATATCAACAGAGCATGAGTACATTCTTTGTTTTGCAAAGGATGTGAATTTCCTTACCCCATGGTTTATTGAGTCTGACAAAGCTCAAAAGATTAATGAGCAATATAAATTGATAAAGCATAAAACCACTGACATTGCTGAACAGCAGAAACAATTACGCCAATGGATAAAAGCCAATGAGATAGATTTAAAGGGAGTATCTCATTACAACAATGTGGATGAACGTGGTGTGTACAGTAATTCCACAAATTCATCTAATACAAAACCTGGTGGTTATACATTTGATATCATTCACCCTGTTACTGGTAAACCGTGCGTGAAGCCTGCATTTGGTTGGCGCTGGACTGAAAAAACTTTCTGGGATTACGATAAGGTTGGTGATATTGAGTGGGGAAAAGATGAAACAACACAACCTCACGTTAAAAAGCGAATTGAGACTGTTAAAGAACAGTTTAAAAGTATATATTACGAAGATGGTAGAGCTTCAACCAAGCAACTAGAACAATTGCTTGGTGGCAAAAAAATATTTGATAATCCAAAATCTGTTCTTTTATTAAGTCGTATTATTGGTTTTGCAGCACCAGATGATGATTGTGTTATCTTGGACTTCTTCTCTGGCTCTGCAACAACTGCTCATGCTGTAATGGAGATGAATGCAAAAAATGGTACTCATAAAAAGTTTATCATGGTACAGTTGCAGGAGCCTACTGAACCAGCAAGTAAGGCAGGTTTCAAAAATATTTGTGAGATAGGAAAAGAACGTATACGACAAGCATCTAAGATGCTAAAAGAAACATACCCCAATGCTTCGTTTGATGCTGGTTTTCGTGTGTTAAAACTAGATTCAAGTAACATGCAGCAAGTATGGTATACTCCTAACGATTATGTTGCACAGAACTTATTTGAATCTACTGTTGATAATGTAAAACTAGACAGAACAGCTGATGATTTATTATTTCAGGCTATGTTGGAATTAGATTGTCCTCTCTCAAGTAAAATTGAGACAACTATTATTCATGGTAAAACTGTATATTCAGTTGCAGATGGTTATATGATGGCTTGTTTTGAACCGGGAGTTACTGATGAAGTTATTTCTGAAATAGCTCAAAGCAAACCATATTATTTTGTAATGCGAGATAATTGTATGGCAAACGATAGTGTCGCTGTTAACTTTGAACAGTTATTTAAGTTATATAGCCCCGATACCCATCTTAAGGTATATTAAATAATGAAAGAAATGAAATTTAATTTTAAGATACAACCATATCAAACTGACGCTGTTGAAAGCATCGTTGGTGTTTTTGCTGGCCAACCAAAGTTCGACGAGACCAGTGATAACACTATCTATGCAAGAGATTTTGGGAAAAAGGTAAAGACAGTTTCTAAAGAAGAAATTCAAGCTCTCCAGTTGCATTTTAATGATTTGGGAGATAGTATTGATGTATCAGATGCTGAAGAGCAGCTGGATGCAGCTGGATATCGTAATGCAGATATAGTTTTGTCTGATCAGCAACTACTTGAGAACATTAATACAATTCAAGCTCAGCAGAATATATATAAGTCGTCAAAACTATTTTCAGACATAGGGCGTGTATCTTTGGATGTTGAAATGGAAACAGGTACAGGTAAAACTTACGTGTATGTGAAGACCATGTTTGAGTTAAATAAGCAGTACGGATGGAGTAAATTTATCGTAGTAGTACCTAGCATTGCTATACGTGAAGGTGTAAAGAAGTCTATGGAAATGACTGTTGAGCATTTCATGGAACATTATGGCAAGAAAGCAAGATTTTTCATTTACAATAGTAGTAACTTGAATGCATTAGATAAATTCTCAAGTGATGCAGGAATAAATGTGATGATTATAAATACCCAAGCATTTGCCACCTCAATGAAAAAGGATGCAAAGAATAAAGAAAGTCGTATTATATACTCAAAACGTGATGAGTTTAATAGTCGTCGTCCTATAGATGTTATCAAGGTAAATCGTCCAATTGTAATTTTAGATGAGCCACAAAAAATGGGAGGTGCTGCTACCCAAACAGGAATCAAGAATTTTAACCCTCTTTTTTTGATCAACTACTCGGCTACTCATAAAAATCATCACAATGAGGTATACGTTCTTGATGCTCTTGATGCATACAACAAAAAACTTGTAAAAAAAATCCAAGTAAAAGGTTTTGAAATACACAATCTTCGAGGTACTGATCGATATATTTTCTTTGAAAAGATTGTTGTTTCAAGTAATAAACCTCCTATGGCAAAATTAGAAATCGAAGTGCGCCAAGCAAATGGTGTTACTCGAAAAACTAAGCTTTTGAGTATAAGAGATAACTTGTATTTAGCATCAAATGGGTTACAACAGTACAAGAATGGATATACAATAAATAATATCGATCCTGATATTAACACAATTGAATTTGTAAATGGAGAAATAATGAAGACAGGAGATGTCGTTGGTGACATCTCTGAAAAGGATATGCGCCGTATTCAAATTCGTGAGACAATTCAATCTCATTTCGAAAAGGAGGAGGCGTTATTCCATAAAGGCATAAAGACACTTTCACTTTTCTTCATAGATCATGTTTCAATGTATCGTCAATATGATGAAGATGGAGAGGAATTTCTTGGAGAATATGGAAAAATCTTTGAAGAGGAGTATAATAATATACTTAATGATAAACTCAGATTATTTGCTTCAAGTGGTGATGAAGCTGAAAAGGATGACTATCAGATATATCTTCGTCGCTTTGATACTCATGATATTCATCGTGGATACTTTAGCATTGATAAGAAAGGGCATAGTGTTAACAGTGAATTGAAAAAAGGCTCAGACATTTCAGATGACATTTCTGCATATGATCTTATCTTAAAAAATAAAGAGCGTCTGTTAAGTTTTGATGAACCAACACGCTTCATATTTTCTCATTCTGCATTACGTGAAGGATGGGACAATCCAAATGTTTTCCAGATCTGTACTCTCAAACATTCCGATAGTGCAACAACTAAGCGTCAAGAAGTTGGACGAGGATTACGCCTTGCAGTGAACAGCTCAGGAACCCGTATGGATGCACAGACTATAGGTGAAGATCTAGTTCACGAAATTAACAAACTCACTGTAATTGCAAGCGAAAGTTATACTACGTTTGTGACCGATTTACAAAAAGAGACAAGAGACGTTCTTTATGACCGTCCAACTAAAGCGACTACAGAATATTTTAAGGGTAAAATACTAAAGGTTGGCGAAAATATTATCACAATTGATGATCAACAGGCGGCAAGTATTATTTCTTACCTTGTAGACAACGACTATATCGATTCTAAAGGTGGTATTACAGAAGAATATCACAAAGCTACTATAAGTGGAACATTAGAACCATTACCCAAAAAACTCCGTGATATGGAAGAGCCGGTTCACAAACTCATTCAATCTATTTTTGATGAGCACGCTTTGGATGGTATGTTTGAAAATGGTCACAATACTACAATTGAAGATAACCCACTTAACGAAAACTTTCATAAAAAAGAATTTCAGGATTTATGGAAAAAAATTAATCATAAGTATGCATATACTGTAAGTTTTGACAGTGAAGAGTTGATTAAGAATGCATCTGAAGCAATTAATAAAGATTTACATGTTACACAAGTAAGATATAGCATAACTACTGGACAACAAAATGAAACAATATCTCAGTTGCAAATTAAGAGTGGAACGACATTTAGTGGGGGCTCTTCACTTTCACAAAACTTGCGAAATGCACATGCATGTACAACACCTTATGATTTGATTGGTGATATTGCCAAAGGAGCTACCTTAACACGAATAACAGCTAGTCGTATTTTGGGGAAATTAACTCCAGAGAAAAAAATGATGTTTGCGATTAATCCGGAAGAATTCATTACGAAGGTTATTAATCTAATTAAAGCTCAAAAAGCGACTATAATTATTGAGCATATTTCGTATAACCGTATTGAAGGTAAATATGATAGCTCTATTTTTACAGCAGAAAAACATAGTGCAGGTTATGATAAAGCTATTCGTGCAAAACGTCATATTACAGATTATGTGTTCACTGATGGAACTGCAAAAGATAGTATAGAAAAAACTTTTTGTCAAAGTCTTGAAAGTGCAGAGGAAGTTGCGGTATACGCAAAACTACCAAAGGGTTTTCATATTCCTACACCAGTAGGTAACTATTCTCCAGATTGGGCAATAGCATTCAAAAAAGGCACTGTGAAGCATATTTTTTTCATTGCAGAAACTAAAGGAACAATGGATTCAATGGAACTTCGTGCAATAGAGAAAGCTAAGATTAATTGTGCCAAGAAACTCTTCAATGAAATATCTACTGAGAATGTTAAATATCATGATGTAGACAGCTATGAGCATCTACTGGATGTGATGCAAACAATTAATTAATACCTAATCAAATTTATTATGGCATTTATAAATTACCGTAAGGAAACTTCTGAACGAAGTGATGCTACCAATTGGGCAAAGAAAATACTAATCGAAAAGACCGGCCTCTTCTTTGATGCCATTGAAGGATGTAACGAAAACAACAACAACGTTGTCACACATTTATTCGAACGTGCGAGAGTGGACTTTGTTCCAGGTGAATCTCTTGAAACAGATGTTCTTTCTGAAATAATATTATTAGAGACACCCGAAGTCCTACAGCGAAAAATTAACTTCGCAAATACCTTCAATTGCCCATTGACATATGTATTATATTGCAACGAAAAGGAAGCTGTATGGGTGTATACTATTTCTGATCTTATCACATGTAAGTTCATTGTTTCATACGATACATATCATGCCTTCTCTGATTGGATCTATACAATTAAGGGTTGGAGATCGACAAAACCATATCGTGAACGTGAAGATTTACCTTATTTTGATAAAGCTCTTAGGCGTGCAGGATGTGCTTGGCCTACAAATATAGATTGTTTTGTTTCAAATCAATATTCTCAGCCAATTGCAATACTAGAATTCCAGAATGCAAATAACACTGAAGTTGCTATGCATTGCAATAATGATTTTTTCTTGGGAAAACATACACGAATTAACCAGGATGGTTATATTCAATATGATAATGATGTAAGACGTTGGCAATCGCAAGAGATATTAAGAGTTCAATCTGGATTACGTTTGTTTATTATAACTTGGTCACAAAAATCTACAGATTTTATACTCAAAGAAGTCGATGTCATTTCTTTTCCAAATCTTCCATTTAGCAAAGATTGGACGAAACATGGAGAATATCAGCGTTTAATGCACGAAGTTGCTAACACGCGAGATCAAAACAGTGCTCGTATAATTGCAAATCAGTTTAGTACCTACAAATTAAGCTACGCTGCTCCTGTAATGAGTCAAGTATACAAATATCCGTCATTAAGTGCGAAAGATAAATCATTTCCTTATATCTATTATAAATACAAGAATTTAGTTAAAGGTTTAGCCGATACTCTTCCAGATTTATTTCTAAAATTGATAGATTAAATATAGTAGTAATTTGAAATAATCCATGTATCGCATTGTATTTATAGGCTTCGGCTGACTTCTCACTACAAATCTTATTTCAACCACCCAAAGAAGTATATACTTAGGTGTCCGTAAGACCTCCCAGATATTTCCACTATTAGGGCTCATTCACTACTCACTTATAGACATACTGCATATCAGCACATTCACGTGCTGATGTGTGCATGGTTTGGAATCCCAAAGAACTGCTTTAGATTCTACGATAAACTCCATCAAACGGTACTCTGCACCGTTCTCCCCAGATTCCTTTATTTCCGTCCCGTATTCCACAGGGGATAACCATATTTATTTCAGCACCATGAGGCAATTTCAGTATCCTTTTTAGCCGACGGCTATCCAAACCTTCCAAAGGACAAGTGTCATATCCTTCGTTTGCCATAGCAATCATAAACGTTTGAGCAGCGAGTGCACAAGATTTATGGGCAGTCACGCGCATATCATTTTCGGAGACTTCGAGCATTATCGGGCGGAAAATGCTGATGATATTAACCAGTAGTTTTCTGAATAATCCCAAAAATCCAAAGAAACGGGCATAAACAAACGGCATCAATTTGCCATAGTATAATTCCCAGTCTTTGATGCGTTTGGCCTGACGCTCTTTCGGACTGTAACGCCGGATATTCTCCCGTTCGAAGTCAAGTACAAACCGCGCATGCTTCCTGTACCAATCACGCCGTACCACGAAAACAACTATTTGTGAAGCTGTGGAAGTGGCTTTCTGATCGAGACAGGCTCTTGAAACCTTTGCCAGCAATTCGGGCTGAGTGATATGATAAAACTCCCACAACTGCATATCCGAGCTGTTGGGAGCTAATGTTGCCAATTCCAGATAATGTTTTATTCTTTCCGGATCTATCAGTTTCGTTTTATCGTAGGCTCGCACAGAGCGACGATAATGGAGGACTTCGTCTAAATTCATAATGCTGTAAATGTTATAATACTATTATACTTTTTCTTAGAGTTAAAAAACTTCAGGATACTTATAGAATTAATTCTATCTTAGTATAAGATTAAAACATCCCCATAAGCTAATTGTTCCTCAACTAACCGGACTTTTTGTGTAATCAGAATGATTCATGTGCTGTATATCACTAATTCGTGATGAGATATTTAATTACGATGTCTTGTATTCATTCGGTGAACATCCTATGATACGCTTAAATGCTTTACTGAAATCTTGCGGATATCTATTCCCAGCCCACCCGATGATACAGGGTATTGATATGCTAGGCAGTGCCAACGATACGGAGGCTTGGCCTCGCCGAATCGGAATCATCAAATAAAAAACATAAAATAAGGAAAAGATGAAAAAAGGAAATCTTCATGTACGGACTCCGGTTTTGATATCCTAAGAATACAGAAAATAAAATCTAAAGAGGGTATCAAAATAACGCTTAGAACACAAATTACACGAATTACGCAAATAATTCTTTTTTTATACTTCTGATAATTAAAGCTTATCTGATTTGTTATTTACGTAATTCGTGGAAGTGGCTTTCTGATCGAGTTCCGAATCTATCCCAAAACTGTTTATTGTTCCATTATGAATTTGGTTATTTTTCACCATTGTGTGAATGGCCGAAACAGACTATTTTTGCGAAAAAAATAATCATTCATAATCAATTAAGCAATGAAAAGTAATACTATTTATCAAGTAATTCTTGCAGGAAGCATCATATTGGCTTCTTGCCAATCCAACAATTCTGCTAAGCAAGACGAGTCTCAACAAACAATGAACAAAACAGTTGTAAACAAAGTTACAGATTGCAAAATCAGTGCGGGAAACATCACTTTCACTAATGCTATCAATGGAGCTGAAAATTGCGTGAAACTGCTTGATGATGGCGCATTGGAATTCCATTGTGCCGAAGGACTGGATTTCTTCAGTGACCCGAATGGAAAACTGTCAAATACAACGCTTCCTATTCTGCTTGTCCCCGTTGAGAACACGAAACCTTTTACGTTAATAGCCAAGGTTACTCCGGAGTTCACAACAGAGGGATTGTATAATGCAGCCGACCTTTTTGTATATTCTTGTGATTCACTTTGGCAGAAACTGGCATTTGAACAGGATGAATATGGTAACCACCGTATTGTTACAGTAAGAACACAAGGAACATCCGATGACAATAATCATGACAAATTAGATGTTTCATCTGTTTACCTGAAAATTTCATCTGATACAAAAACCATTGCCAGCTATTATTCCATTGACAAGAAAAAATGGAATATGGTTCGTCTATACAAGAATTATTATCCAAATAACATTTATTTGGGTATCAGTAGCCAGTGTCCTCAAAAAGGCAGCTGCACAAGTCGTTTTGAAGAAATTTCTTTGTCTCACGATAATGTTAGCGATTTCCGCTTGGGAGAATAAACCATTATATATTGAAGGTGTAATTCTCAAAATGGCATGACAAAAACCGCAGAATATTTCTACTTTCTGAAAAAGCTTATGATTTAAGTATAGTTTTGGAGTCAATTGATAACAAAGAAAAGTATCTTACTCTTATCTTTAAAAGTTATAAGAAAAAGCAAGTTCTATCGATTTTCACAAAGCGCTTTAAATCATCCATTTATAACTTTTCTCAGAAAAACCCACTCCAAGGCATCAAAAGAGCACAATACTTCCCATACTACATCCTATCTTTGCAATGTCATCAGAAATAAATGATGGCAAGTGAACCTTATTTTTTTAACCAATTAAACTTTAATTATTATGGCTTTAGAGTATAGTGACCAAAAGAGTGTTTGGCTTTGACGACACAAAGGCAGAGAAGTATGTAGCGAAATCTGTGCGTTCGGGACAGATGAGTTTTAGTAAAATGTGTGCAAAAGTTAGTCGACTTTGCGGAATCCACCGAAAGGTAGTAGATTTAGTAGTCAGCGGTTTGGTTGATATAATGGCGGAGGATATTGATGACGGAAAAAGTGTTCAATTGGGAGAATTCGGCATCTTTCGCCCCACCATTAAGGCCAAAAGTGCGGATACAGCGGAAGGTGTAACGGCTAGTAATATAGTACGCAAGCGTATTGTATTCACTCCGGGGAAAATTTTCCAACGTACTTTGAGAGAAATGAGTGTAACCTGCGCCATTCCCATCGATACAGATCATACGGACGGAAGCAGTTCCGGTGGTAACGGTAGCGGTGGCAACCAAGGAGGTGACGGTGGTATAGAGGATGATCCGTTAGGATAATGCCAAATTAAAGTAGCGAAGTTCTTTCGCTACTTTTTTTGTTTCCATACCTATTTATATGGATAATATCTCTTATTTTTGCACATATTATAACTATAAATAGATAATATGGAAACATCAAAAGTCTACTACACAGACCTGCGTACCTCTCCTACTTCCAATCTTCTGGATAAGATGGAGCGCTTGGTAAAGCGGGCAGGTATTGAACAACTACCCTTAAAAGACAGTTTTGTCGCTATCAAGATTCACTTCGGTGAGCCGGGAAACCTTGCTTATCTTCGTCCGAATTATGCAGCTCGCATGGCAAACCTATTGCGCAACAATGGTGCAAAACCTTTCTTGACGGACTGTAACACACTATATTCAGGCCGTCGTGCCAATGCCGTCGATCATCTGCAAAGCGCAATGGAAAATGGTTATAATCCTATATCCGCCCAATGCCAGGTCATCATCGGAGATGGATTGAAAGGTACGGATTGCCGGGAAATTCCCTTAAACGGTGAGTACTGTGCCGCCCCCAAGATTGGTACTGCCATAGTCGATGCGGATATTATCATCAGCATGAATCACTTTAAAGGGCACGAACAGGCCGGCTTTGGCGGAGCTTTAAAGAATTTGGGCATGGGTTGTGCCAGCGTAGCCGGAAAACTGGAACTACATTCAGCCTCTCAACCCAAAATAGATACGGAAAGTTGTATCGGCTGTAATATCTGCGTGAAGCACTGTGTACACGATGCTGTACATCTGAATGCAAGACGCAAAGCAGAAATAGATTATGCAAAATGCGTAGGTTGCGGACAATGTGTCGCCTTGTGCCAGTATGACGGCGCCATTATGGGCGATGAAGATACGTCCGAACGCTTAAACTATAAGATTGCCGAATATTCACTGGCCGTAGTGAAAGATAAGCCCAACTTCCACATCAGTTTTATAATGAATGTATCTCCGGAATGTGACTGTTGGAATCATAATGATGCCGCCATTGTACCCGACCTCGGTATTCTGGCTTCTACAGACCCTGTGGCTCTGGATAAAGCATGCGCGGATATGGTCATACAAGCTCCTATACTGCACACGGGCAACCACCTTTCCGCCGGACATGAGCACGATGATTTGTGCGGCCATGACAAGTTCCACATGATGCACCCGGATACGGACTGGCTGGCTGGATTGCGCCATGCGGAAAAGATCGGATTGGGCAATATGCAATATGAATTGGTGAAGATTTAAACCTTTTTCGTCCAAAAGAGTCTTAATACAAACATACCGATACAAAACCTGTAAGGATTGAGACAAATCTTCAAACAAAATGAGCGCTCATCTCCTACTTTTGTATCTTGAAGAAACATAATAATAACAAATTAAAATCTAATCATTGAATAATGGAAACATCTGCTAAACTCTACTCTTTGTCGTTCAGTAACGTGAAGACCTATTTGTTTGCATTCTTATTTGTTGCAGGAAATATAGCATTGCCGCAGCTTTGTCATCTGGTTCCTGCGGGCGGACCGACTTTGCTGCCTATCTATTTCTTTACACTGATTGCCGCCTATAAATTCGGCTTCCGTGTAGGACTGCTTACGGCTTTACTTTCTCCGTTGATTAATCATTTACTGTTTGGTATGCCCGCTGCCGCTGCATTGCCTGTGTTGCTGATAAAATCCGGTTTACTTGCAGGAGCAGCTGCATTTGCTGCGCGATATACAAAGAAGATATCCTTAGTTGCATTGCTTAGTGTGATTCTTACTTACCAGGTGATAGGCACTGCTTTTGAATGGGCTATATGTGGTAACTTCTTCCTGGCCGTACAAGATTTCCGTATCGGCATGCCGGGTATGCTGATCCAATGGTTCGGTGGTTACGCTCTGCTGAAAGCTATTTCCAAACTTTAATAATAGACTATCTCCCATAACAATATGGCAAAAACAATGGAAGAAGTGCTGGAACGCTTCCGCACAATTGAATTCCACGATGATTTTGATATGATCGTGGCTATTGCTAATGGCGGTATCGTTCCGGCAGGTATCATCAACCAGCGATTGCAAAAAGAAGTGCATCTGCTACGTATCAATTTGCGGGATGAATACCAACATCCGAAGTACGATGCACCCCAGTTGCTTACTCCGGTTGACTTTGATTTTAAAGATAAAAGCATCTTATTGGTAGATGACCGTATTAAGACAGGATCTACCATTCGCCTGGCGTGCGAATTACTAAAAGACGCACGTCTGATAAAAACATTCGCAGTCAATGGTACGGCAGATTATGCCTTGTTTGACGAGACGTGTTTTAAGTTCTCGTGGATACTATGAACAATTGATAATTAATAGATTAATAATCTGAAGGGCCTATGGATAGAAGGGATTTCTTAAAGACTCTGGCGGTAACGGGTGCGGTGATGACCGTACAACGTTCCGAAGCAATGGACATACTGGCGCAAAAGCTGACAAATGCTGGCGGCGGTAAGGTGGATCTGGTAGCTGTGATGGGTGGAGAACCGGAAGCGATGTTCAGGCGTGCTATTACAGAAATGGGTGGCATGAAACAGTTTATAAAACCGGGACAAAAGGTAGTGGTTAAACCGAATATCGGTTGGGATAAAGTGCCCGAACTGGCCGGTAATACGAATCCGAAGCTCGTTGCGGAAATTGTGAAGCAATGTCTTGCCGCAGGTGCCAAGGAGGTTACGGTTTTTGATCATACTTGCGATGACTGGCAGAAGTGCTACAAGAACAGTGGCATTGAAGAAGCTGCCAAAGCTGCGGGTGCCAAGGTTATGCCGGCTCATCTGGAAAGCTACTACAAACCAGTCTCATTGCCCAAAGGCGTACGCATGAAAAGTGCCAAGGTACACGAAGCTATTCTGAACAGTGATGTATGGATCAATGTGCCCATCCTGAAAAATCATGGAGGCGCCAACCTGACGATTTCCATGAAAAACCACATGGGTATTGTCTGGGATCGCGGTTTCTTCCATTCCAACGACTTGCAGCAATGTATTGCCGATATCTGTACAATGGATAAGAAAGCAGTGCTGAATGTGGTGGATGCCTATCGCGTTTTGAAAACGAATGGCCCGCGCGGACGTTCTGCTTCGGATGTGGTATTGACCAAGGGATTATTTATTTCACAGGATATCGTGGCTGTAGATACAGCTGCCACCAAATTCTTTAACCAGGTTCGCGAAATGCCGCTTGAAAGTGTAGCTCACCTTGCTAACGGGCAGGCATTGAAGATTGGAACGATGGATTTGGATAAGCTGAATGTGAAGCGTATCAGGCTTTAATTCAAGCGATATAAAGTATACACACTTATGTTGAGAAAAGCACGTATTATACTGTCCGTTGTTATCTTCGGGCTGATAACTTTTTATTTTCTGGATTTTGCGGAAATATTGCCAAATAGTTTCCACAGACTGGCGCATATACAGTTTGTACCGGCATTGATGTCACTCAGTTTTTTCATCCTGGCAGTGCTGATACTGATTACCTTGTTATTGGGACGTATCTATTGCTCTACAATTTGTCCGATGGGTATCTTTCAGGATATAGTGATCTGGATTTCTAAAAAAACGGCAAAGAAAAAGAAACGTTTCCGCTACTCACCTGCCAGGAATATACTGCGTTGGGGAGTATTGGGTGTAACGGCTATAGCTTTTCTTTTCGGATTTACGGTCATTTTAGGTCTGCTTGATCCTTATAGCGCTTTCGGACGTATGACGGTCAATGTGTTTAAACCTGTATATATGTTAGGAAACAATTTGCTGGAAAGCATATTTTCAAGTTTTAATAACTATACTTTCTATCAGGTGGACGCTTCTCTCCTGAGTATCTCGTCCTTTATTATCGGACTGTTAACGTTCTTGGTGATTGGCTTTCTGGCATGGAAATACGGACGTACCTGGTGTAACACAATATGCCCGGTAGGTACGTTGCTTGGCTTTCTGAGTCGCTTCTCACTGTTTAAAGTACGTATCGATACAGAAAAATGCAATCATTGCGGACTGTGTGCCACTAAATGCAAAGCCTCATGTATTAATAGTCCGGAACAGACTATTGACTACAGTCGTTGCGTAGATTGTTTCGATTGTCTGGGTGAATGTCGCCAGAATGCACTTAGTTATACCACTCCCCTCAAAACAGAGAAACAGGTGACTGACGCTTCCAAACGCCGTTTTTTACTTGCCGGGCTGACAACTGCCGCCGCAACTCCTAAAGTTATGGCACAAGCCCAGAACGTAGCAGCTGCGGCAGCCGGAATGAAAAGTGATAAACGTCAGACGCCTATAACACCGCCGGGATCTATCAGTCAGGAACATTTTCAGGCACATTGCACCTCGTGCCACCTGTGTATCAGCAAATGTCCCTCTCATGTACTGAAGCCTGCTTTTATGGAGTATGGTTTAGGAGGAATGATGCAGCCGACCGTTTTCTTTGAAAAGGGTTTCTGTAATTTTGATTGTACCGTATGCGGGGATGTTTGTCCGAATGGAGCTATCCTGCCACTGACGAAAGAGCAGAAACACCTGACACAAATGGGTAAAGTTGTCTTCATCGAAGAGAACTGCATCGTCTACCGTGACGGAACCAGTTGTGGAGCTTGTTCGGAACATTGTCCTACGCAAGCTCTGTCGATGATTCCTTTCAAGGACGGATTGACAATTCCTCATATAGATACGGAAATTTGTGTAGGTTGTGGCGGTTGTGAATATGTCTGCCCTGCCCGCCCTTTCCGCGCCGTATACATCGAAGGAAATGCCGTACAGCAAGAGGCTAAACCCTTCATCGATAATCATCAGGAAGAAATTCAGGTAGATGATTTCGGCTTTTGATTAAATATTTTCCCGATTCCCACTGACGCCTGTCTTCGATTGTATAAATTGGGGGCAGGCGTTGCTTTTTCTCTATACTTAGCACATTTTTCTCCCTTTTTACTTTCAACCTACGATAAAATCACTAATTTCGTGGCGAACAAATATATGGTAGATTTTTTACATGGAGGCAACATCAAATAATTGGTTTACGAACAAATATCCTATAGGATATGCTTTGAGCGGTGGTTTTATCAAGGGTTTTGCGCATCTGGGCGTGATGCAGTCATTGTTGGAACATGACATCAAACCAAATATCCTTTCGGGAGTAAGCGCAGGAGCTTTGGCAGGCGTGTTTTATGCAGACGGCAACGAACCGCATAAAGTGCTGGATTACTTCTCCGGGCATAAGTTCCAGGACCTGACCAAATTAGTCATACCGAAAGTGGGATTGTTCGAGTTAGGCGAATTTATTGATTTCCTGAAAACCAATCTGAAAGCAAAGACGATGGAAGAATTGCAAATACCTCTCATCATCACTGCAACCGACCTCGATCACGGACGTGTGGTGCATTTCCACAAAGGGAATATTGCCGAACGTGTGGCAGCTTCCTGCTGTATGCCCGTCCTCTTCTCTCCTGTAAAAATAGAAGGAACGCATTATGTAGATGGTGGGGTGTTTATGAACTTACCTGTATCTACCATCCGACGTGTTTGCAGCAAAGTGGTGGCAGTAAATGTTAGTCCGCTACTGGCGCACAAATATAAGATGAATATTGTAAGTATTGCCATGCGTTCCTACCACTTCATGTTCCGTGCCAATACGTTCCCCGAACGGGAAAAAGCGGATTTATTAATAGAACCGTATAATCTGGAGGGATACAGCAATACCGAACTGGAAAAAGCAGAAGAGATATTTATGCAGGGATACAATGCCGCTAACACTCTTCTGGATCAGTTGAAAGCGGATCAGGGAACCATCTGGAAAGATGAAAGTAATTATCAAATCATAAAATAAAAAATAGAATGGGGAAAGATGAAAAAATGATTATCTATCAAGTGTTTACGCGCTTGTTTGGTAACAATCATAATCACTGCATCAATAACGGGAACATAACGGAAAACGGATGCGGTAAAATGGCGGACTTTACAGCCAAGGCACTCAATGAAATAAAGAAGTTGGGAGCCACCCATATTTGGTATACCGGTATCATAGAGCATGCCACGCAAACGGATTATCGCCGTTACAACATACGTCCCGATCATCCGGCTATTGTTAAGGGCAAAGCAGGCTCTCCTTATGCCATCAAGGATTATTATGACGTGGACCCGGACTTGGCAAACGATGTACAGGAACGTATGAAGGAATTTGAAAATCTGGTACAACGTACTCATCGTAGCGGTCTGAAAGTCATTATTGATTTTGTTCCGAATCATGTTGCCCGCCAATATCATTCGGATGCACAACCTGACGGAACTTCACAGTTGGGTGCAAATGATGATCCTAATTACGCTTTCAGCCCATATAATAATTTTTACTATATCCCTCAATCCGAATTGCACGGTCAGTTTGATATGAAAGGATCGGCTGCGGAACCTTATAAAGAATGTCCTGCCAAGGCTACGGGGAACAATCGTTTCGATGCTTATCCCAATATCACCGACTGGTACGAAACCGTGAAACTGAATTATGGAGTGGACTATCAGAATGGTGGAACCTGTCACTTCAATCCCACTCCGGACACCTGGACAAAGATGCTGGATATCCTTCTTTTCTGGGCAGACAAGAATATTGACGGTTTTCGTTGTGATATGGCGGAAATGGTTCCGGTTGAGTTCTGGGAATGGGTGATTCCACAAGTGAAAGAGAAGCATCCTGATTTGTTATTCATTGCAGAGGTTTATAATCCGGCAGAATATCAGAATTACTTATTCCGCGGAAAATTTGATTATCTATATGATAAGGTAGGGCTTTATGATACGCTTCGTAATGTGATTTGCGGCTATGATTCGGCTACGGCCATTACTCGTTCTTGGCAAAGTCTGGGTGGCATCGAGAAACGAATGCTGAATTTCCTGGAGAACCATGACGAACAGCGCATTGCTTCTGATTTCTTCGCTGGAAATCCGCGTAAAGCCGTTCCAGGATTGATTGTTTCAACTTGTATGAATACCAATCCGATGATGATTTATTTCGGGCAGGAATTCGGTGAACTGGGCATGGATAGCGAAGGTTTCAGTGGCAGAGACGGGCGTACCACTATTTTTGATTATTGGAGCGTGGACACCATTCGTCGCTGGCGGAATGGTGGGAAGTTCGATGGCAAGATGCTGACGGAAGACCAAAAACACATCTATAGTATCTACCAACGCATCCTGACGCTTTGCAACAAAGAAAAAGCAATCACTGAAGGAGAATTCTTCGATCTGATGTATGCCAACACAAATGGCTGGCGCTTCAATGAGCATAAACAATACACATTCTTGCGCAAAGCTGGGAAAGAGTTATTGTTCATTATCGTGAACTTTGACCACATTTCAGTAGATGTAGCTATCAATGTGCCTTCTCATGCCTTTGACTTCCTGCAAATACCGCAGATGGATATTTATCCGGCAGTAGATTTGTTAACCGGAAAGACGGAAAGTATTAGTTTGCTGCCTTATAAGGCTACGGAAATCTCAGTAGAGGGATACAGTGGAAAGATGTTGAAAATCAAGCTATAATAAGATTTCTACCACGGAGTTCTGTTCTACTCCGTGGTTCTTTCTCCTTCCAGTTTTTCCTTCAGTCTGTACAGACGCGTAATGGCTGGATTGTAAAACTCATCCGGGTAATGTGCTTTGATATCATTTATATTTGCCACCACATATTGCTTAAGATTCATAATATTTTCGGCCTCACTTAGCTGTAACTCTTTGGGTAACTGTGCGTTCTCAGCCCACTTCATCAAGGCATTCACACTTTCTTCATCATACTTATATTCCATATGTTCGTATAATTTTTCTACAAAGATATAAACAAATGATAAAAACACACATACCCCTTCGAACTTTTTCTGTGGAGGCGTGTTATATTATTGTGTTTTTCATAGTATTAGATATAAGATTAATTAAAGGAGACTGTACCCGCTTGTGATAAGTAAGTACATCAAAAACAGAAGCGTCTGTTTGATTGATAAATGTGTAAGGAGCATCGGTTTACCAGAGCCGATGCTTTTTTTGTCCCTCTTTGTAGCATGTTAGGAAAATTATGCGTAATTTTGTCAGATAATAAGGAAAATACCAATATGAACATCCCTGTTATTTTTCAATTCTTAAAAGAAGTGTCCGCTAACAATAACCGCGAATGGTTCAATGCTCATAAGGACTTATATGAAGAAGCCCGTGGGGAATTTGAGAACCTGTTATCGGCTATAATTACCCGTATCTCGCTTTTCGATGAAAGTATTCGTGGCGTTCAAGTCAAAGACTGTACTTACCGGATTTATCGTGATACGCGCTTTTCGCAGGACAAGACCCCGTATAAAACTCATTTGGGCGGATACATCAACGCCCGCGGTAAGAAATCAGACCACTGCGGTTACTATGTTCACATTGAACCGGGCAACTGTCTGTTGGCAGGTGGTAGCTATTGCCTGCCTCCTAAGACGTTGAAAGCCGTGCGACAGGCAGTGTATGATAACATAGACGAATTTCGCGGTATAGTTGAAAATCCGGATTTCAAGCAATACTTCCCGGTAATAGGCGAAGATTTCCTGAAAACAGCTCCCAAAGGGTTTCCAAAGGATTTTGAATATGTACAATATCTGAAATGCAAGGAATATACCTGTTACTGCAATCAACCGGACAGCTTCTTTCTGGCATCCGATTGCGTGGATCGTACGGCGGAAATCTTCAAGCAAATGAAACCTTTTGCTGATTTCCTGAACTACACGATTGACGACTTTGAATAAAATTTGATAATAATATAACTAACTTAAAACATTAAAGCTATGGTAGTAGATAGATTAGAAAATTTAGAAAAATATGCATCGTTGAACCCCTTGTTCGCCCAAGCTATTGAATTCTTGCAATCGCATGACTTGAACGCAATGGAAGTTGGCAAAACCGAACTGAAAGGTAAAGACCTGGTTGTAAACGTAGCTCAAACTACCCCTAAAGCTAAAGAACAAGCCAAACTGGAAACACACAATGAATTTATAGATATCCAGATTCCTCTCTCCGGTGCGGAAGTAATGGGCTATACCGCAGGAAAAGATTGCGTACCGGCTGATGCTCCCTACAATGCAGAGAAAGATATTACTTTCTTCGAAGGACTGGCTGAAACTTATATCACTGTAAAACCTGGAATGTTTGCTATATTCTTCCCTCAAGACGGACATGCTCCCGGCATTTCTCCTGACGGTGTGAAGAAAGTCATTGTGAAAGTGAAAGCATAATAATCCAATCAATCAAAAACTCATCCTTTATGGAAACATTGAATTTGATCAAAAACGACCCCTGGCTGGAACCTTTCGAAGATGCCATCAAAGGCCGTCATCAGCATGTATTAGACAAAGAGGCTGAACTGACGAACAAAGGGAAACAGACTTTGTCTGATTTTGCCTCGGGATATTTATATTTCGGACTTCACCGTACTGCTGACGGCTGGATTTTCCGTGAATGGGCACCCAACGCCACAGAAATATTTATGGTGGGCACATTCAATGAATGGAAAGAACTGAAGAAGTACAGTCTGAAACGTAAGGATTATGGTGTTTGGGAAATCAAACTCCCGGCAGATGCCATGAGACACGGTGATTTATACAAACTCATTGTACATTGGGAAGGCGGTTGCGGAGAACGTATTCCTGCCTGGGCAACACGGGTGGTACAAGACGAGCAAACCAAGATTTTCAGTGCGCAGGTCTGGTCACCGGAAAAGCCATATAAAGTAAAGAAGCGTACATTTAAACCTAATACGGATCCTTTGCTTATCTACGAATGCCATATCGGTATGGCGCAACAGGAAGATAAAGTAGGAACTTACAACGAGTTCCGTGAAAAAACTCTTCCGCGCATAGCTAAAGCCGGATACAATTGCATTCAAATCATGGCAATTCAGGAACATCCCTACTACGGTAGTTTCGGTTACCATGTATCCAGTTTCTTTGCCGCTTCTTCCCGTTTCGGTACTCCGGAAGAATTGAAGGAGTTGATCGATACCGCACACGGATTGGGTATTGCAGTGATTATGGACATCGTTCATTCTCATGCAGTAAAGAATGAAGTGGAAGGCTTGGGCAATTTTGCCGGTGATCCGAATCAATACTTCTACCCCGGCGCACGACGTGAACATCCGGCTTGGGACTCACTTTGTTTCGACTATGGGAAAAATGAAGTTATCCATTTCCTTCTCTCCAACTGTAAGTACTGGCTTGAGGAATACGGATTCGACGGTTTCCGGTTCGATGGTGTAACATCTATGCTCTATTATAGTCACGGACTGGGTGAAGCCTTCTGTAACTATGGAGACTATTTCAATGGCCATCAGGACGACAATGCCATTTGCTACCTGACACTTGCCAACAAACTTATCCACGAAGTAAATTCCAAAGCAATAACGATTGCCGAAGAAGTATCGGGAATGCCCGGTCTTGCAGCTAAAGTTGAAGACGGCGGCTATGGTTTCGACTACCGTATGGCGATGAATATCCCCGATTATTGGATCAAGACCATCAAAGAAAAAATAGACGAAGACTGGAAACCGTCCAGCATGTTCTGGGAAGTAACCAATCGTCGTAAAGATGAAAAGACCATATCTTATGCAGAAAGTCACGACCAGGCATTAGTGGGTGATAAGACGATTATCTTCCGTCTGATAGATGCCGATATGTACTGGCATATGCAGAAAGGCGATGAAAACTACACAGTAAATCGTGGTATTGCTCTTCACAAGATGATACGTTTACTGACTTCAAGTACTATCAATGGTGGTTATCTTAACTTCATGGGCAACGAATTCGGTCACCCCGAATGGATTGATTTTCCACGTGAAGGTAATGGATGGTCATGCAAGTATGCCCGCCGTCAGTGGGATCTGGTAGATAACAAGAATCTTACTTACCACTATATGGCTGACTTTGATGCTGGTATGCTCAAAATCATTAAGAGCGTGAAAGCTTTCCAGGCAACACCTGTTCAGGAAATCTGGCATAATGACGGTGATCAGGTATTGGCATACATGCGTAAGGATTATGTCTTTGTGTTCAACTTCAATCCGAAACAGTCATTTACCGATTATGGCTTCCTGGTTTCTCCGGGCACATATGAAGTAGTATTGAATACGGATAATCCTGCTTATGGCGGTAATGGATTAGCAGATGACACTGTAAAACATTTCACTATTGCTGATCCTCTTTATGAAAAAGAGAAGAAGGAATGGTTGAAGTTATATATTCCTGCCCGTACAGCAGTAGTATTGAAGAAAACGAAATAAATAACATACTATAAATAAAAAAAGCCGTGTCGGGAAATTCCAACACGGCTTTTTTATTCTTCTTTCCGATAGATTGATTATTTCAATTGCGCTTCAATTTGCGGCAATAGTTTCTTAATATTATCTATCATACTTTTTTCACGAGGTTTGTCTGCCGAGAGTAAGGGGAGTGCACGTTCCAGATACGTTTTAGCATTCTGGAAGTTCTTGTCAGCGATTTCTTTCTGTGCATCGTACTTAGCTTTATCTGAATTAGCCAATGGTGCTGCATTCTTCAAAACTAAAGCTGCCTTATTATAAGAAAGTGTACCCAAGCTGTACAATGCATTGGTATTCTTTTCATCGTCAGCAAGTACTTGTTTGAAAGCTTCTTCAGCATCATCCAGTTTATTAGCCTTTTGTGCTTTAATACCGGCATTCAGATAATAATTAGCATGAAGTCTTTTCAATGTCTTGTTTTCCGGAGCCGCTTCTATACCCTCTTTCAGAGTGGCAAGATACTCACTGTCTTTTTTCAAATCCTTCAATGCACCGGCTTTACCTACATATGCATTTCCCAGATTATATTTCTTTTGAATAGCAATATCAAAATACTTGAGAGCTTCTTCCGGTTTTTTGATTTTATCGGCGCAAACGCCGCAGTTGTAAGCGATAACAGAGTCCTGATTGTTTGTCTGTGTCAGGTAGGTACTGAATTTTGTAAATGCTTCCTGGTAATTTTTGGCTTCGAGTGCTGCCTTTCCTTCGTTAATTAGATTTCCAGGTTCTGTAGTTTGTGCAAAAAAGTTAGTTGCTGCACAACACAGCGCAATGGATAACAAAAATTTTTTCATGTGCTTTAAATTTTAAAAGTTGATATCCCAAAATTAGTGTTCATAGCTATAGAAGCAAAACCATTTTAACTTTTTTGTAGTTTTTAGGACAGCTGTAACAAATGTTATTTTACGTAAATTTCAAGGGGGACTATCTAGAGACCAACAGCATGAGAAAAACAAATTATGCACATAATCAAAATAGATTATATTCAGAATGAAAATAAATCATACAGAAAAATCCCCGTATTCTACAGAATTACCCTAATTCATGAAAAAGAAAAGTCGCAAATGCTTATTTATTAGCGATTTGCGACTTTTCTTCTGTGATTCCGTTGCGACAACTTAGTCTATTGATTTTCAATTCGTTTTATATTATATGTTTTCTAATTCATAGCTATTTTAATCAAGATTGCCTTATCACCTAACTAATATTTTGAAATTATGTATTCTCTACTGCCAAATCGGATCCGCTTGCAATGACACATTTGGCAACATCCTCCACGAGGACACGTTTTTTAAGCTCTATGATCTGGCCTTCAAGCTTGCCTATTTCACGATTTAATTCTTCATTTTTAACTTTCAATTCTTTATTCTCCTTTCCTAAATAAATAGTTAAACTATCATTATTAGAATTGCTGGCTGCAAAAGCTCCATCATTTTGAATCATTTCACCTTCACCGGTAAGCAACCAGCGTGCATTGATATCTTTGAATGCTCTTAGAATTTTTTCAATATTTTCTCCTGATAGACTACTTCCTCGTTTCCGGGCAGAGTTAATAATACCTACCGTTAGACCAGACTTTATTGTTATCTGATTATCATTTAAACCGGCATATTCCTTATATCTATCTAATCTATCTATAAAAGTTTCACTCATATTGAATATTTCTAATGAAAATATGATGTATATTGAAATTTTCCAATATATTTGCAGTGTTATTTCAAAAACGATGAAACAAATGTACGATAAAAACGAAACAAAAGCAATAGCGAAAAAACGCTATTCATTCAAAAAAGGCTATTTGCAAGTAACTCTCTCGCAAAAAAAGGAAGTTAGAGAAAAACTTATGTCCGCTCTTAAAATCTCTCGATTGACTTATTTCAGCAGTCTTCTCAACGGTGGTATCATAGATATCAGCATGACAAAGTACGAAAAGATAAGTGCTGTGTTTTCTGAATACAATATCATTGACATCTGGGATGTATCCCCTTTAAATTGACACAATATGAAACTGAATGCCAAACTTGCTGCACGTGAATGTGAAGTACTTGAGTGCATTGCATGGGGAGCCTCTCAAAAAGAAACAGCCAGTTTTCTCGGCATAGCACTTCGAACCGTTGATAACACGGTACGTAAGATCAAGATAAAAACCGGTCTGCAGAAAGCGGCAGAACTTTCTGCGTATTGGTTCTGCACGCATTTTAATATATCGTTTGATCTTTCCCCTATGGCAAGAATGAGGTTAGCCACTGGTATGGTTGTACTCTTCTTCATTACAGGTCTTAATTTCAAACCTGATCCGATATTTGTCCGCCGTAACAGGCGTGCACGTATAGAAATCCGGATTCCGGTGCGCGCCCGGGAAATCGAGATTTCATCCAGTTAATTAATTATCAATTTCTAAATGGGATTTAAGGAGTCCCCCGGTAAAGTCCGGTTTATTATGTTACTCGTTTAGTAATGTCAAAAGAGATTTGCGGGACGGTATAGTTCCCGTCCCGCATACCTCAAATCAGAAAAAATGCATGAGAACAGTTACTACACCATCACCATCTCAAAGTAGAGATAAACGCACAAAAGCGGATTTGTTCATCAATGAAAATCCGGAAGAATTAGACGTTATCCGACAACATATCCGTGATCTCAATAAGATACCGCTCCGAATCGATGCGCGCACGGTCGTAATGGTCAAGCCAGAGTTGTGTACATCACAACATGCGGCAAAACTCCGAGCGAAGTTCGAAAAAGCAAGAAAGCAATTCACATAAACGCTCTCAGTAAGAGCATATTTATATTAATAATTTAATGAAGCCGACTGAAAAGGACAGTCGTCGGGACAGCCCCGGGTTAGGGTTAGTACCGGGGTGGTTCCCGGTACTTTTTAAAAACTTTCCCTAATGATAAAAGCAATAGAAATGGAAAAAGATAATCTCAAAGCAACTTTGGCAGAATTAGCAGCCAGTTGTGTAAATAATAAATTTCATGGTATTAGCATTCTCTCTCAAAAAGAGGGAGAAAAAAATGCTGTCGCTGCTATGGTGAACGGGAATCCGGTAGAGATCATCATAGGTATAATAAAAGCTATGAATTCAGATCGTCAAGTGAAAGCGATCTTAGAAGCAGCTGTAGAGCATCAAGATTTGCTTAACAGTTCGCATGTTTCTGCTGTGGATAAGTTAACTATGAATTTCGATAAGAACTGATTAATTATGAGTAGAAAAGAAGTTTTGATAAAATGGAAAACTGTTGAGGAACAAACACCGCTTTTCCCAGATGGTGTGATTTTTATAAAAGAAGACACCTCTATTGAATATCCTTTGGCTCTTGTTCCTTTTCCGCAGGGAAGACATAAGAATGGAACGAGAAAACAGCGGGAGAATGCTAAATTAATAGCCGCTGCGCCTGAATTGTTTAGGGCATGTAAAGAAGCACTTAGGTATGTTTGCGCTGAAGAGCCTGTTTATGACATTTTATGTGATGCAATTAAAAAGGCTACTGAATAATCTTCAAGACCAATAAAAATATGAATAAGAAAGATTTTCAAAAGAAGTTTCCTGATGTGAAGCTTCAGGAGTTAGAAACAAAGGTTGTGCTTAGTAGAGCACAAGTACAAGACTGCGTGATAGGATTAATCCGATCACTGGATACTGGTCTGCTTTACTACGATTATAGTTGCAAAACTATCAGAGTATTCACCTCTGATAAGATAAAGGCAGAGATTGACAAGATGACACCCGGTTATCAAGTAGTTCATCCCCATACTGGTAAGGTAGGCAAAATTATTAGCGATGAACCTTTCATTATCTGCGGACAAATGTGTGTAACAGTTGATTTTGAAAGTAAGAAAGATGCTTATGATTGTGAGTTTTTTATCAAGTAATTATCTTTAATATAGCAAATTATGTGTGACTGTTTTGAAAAAGTAGAGGCGAACTTGAAAGAAAAGACTGGCGACCCTCAAACTTCACTTAATTATATGTATGCCATGCCGTCTTTTGAGAAGAAGCCAGTAATAGAGGCTACTTACCGGAATAAGAAAAAGGATGGTACGTTTAATAAAACGGAGAGTACCATATCTATTGCTTATCCTTTTTGCCCATTTTGCGGAAAGAAATTATCAGAAGGTGAATAACTCAATACAGTTTAAAAATGAATAATGATGGTAATAAAATTCTGGATGCTATTAAGAGAATGGCAGCAGATGACAATAAAGGTTTGAGAATGACTACTACCATAGTCGATGTTAAAGATGATCCACGCGGCTCAATCGTTGGTTTTGGGACTGAAAAAGTTTGCGGGGATGATGCAAGAGCACAGACAATGGGATTACCCGGTAAATATATGGCATGTGCTTTTTTTATAGATAGAGAAGAACTGAAAAAATACCTCTAACCAATACAGAAAAGAATAAAATGAAAAAGCAAGATTTTAAGAAGAGTTTTCCTGATGTATGTGTGCAGGAAATAACATTTGAGAAAGTTATATCTCGGAGAGAGATAGAAGATAAGGTTATCAAATTAGTTAATGGACTTCAAACTGGATTGTTAGGTTATGAATCTTCCGGCAAAAAACTGAATGTATTTACCAGTTATCAGTTTAAAGACAAATTGGATAAAATGATTAAGGGTGAGCAGGTTCTTGACGAGAACACCGGACTTGTTGGTACAATTATGAGCGAAGAACCATTTGTGTGCAGTGCTGAAATGTGTGTAAGGGTTAGCTTCGGTGAAACTTCTGATGTATATGCTTGTACTTATTTCAAATAAAATTATATATGAAAAAGCAGTATGTCATAGCACGTTATTTCCGAGGTTGGCACGTGGAAACAATGTGCCAACCTACAACAAAGAGGGATGCTGATAAACGATGTGCTAAACTACAAAAAGAAGCGTCTTCATTGACCGAATACAAGGTGCTTAAAATTGCCACTACGAATAAAAAAGTGACTTACATTTAACGTATAACAAAACAGAAAGGAACATTATGGAAATACATAGAATGAAACCGGAGAACCCTATTATCATTGTAGATGAAGAAGAGTTCGAACGAATTGACTCAATAGCCAAACTGAAAGAAGAAGAGGTAGAAAAACTTGCTAAAGAGATGTTCTTGCGGTATGTCAAATCAAGTGGAATATCAATGCGCTTTCGTATAAATGGTGTGGAAAAAGTAATAAGACAACAAGTTATTACCGAATTAAATTACGATGAACGTGGCTACCCCGAATCTGTATCTGACGAGGTTAAGCACGCCATTGTTGATGATATTACCCATTACATTAACAAGCATTTTGAGCACTACAAATCCGATTGTAAAGAAGTTGTAGAATATGAATGGTATAGATATAAAAACAAATACGATAAGAAGATTAAGTTCTGGAAAAGTCTATTTGTTATTACTTTTTTTGTGCTATTAGTCGAGTGCATTTACAGAATAATTCAATAAAATATAATACTGAATAAAATGAAAACAAAATTTGTAAAAGAGACAGATCGTAAAGGTACTTATATCATTGAAGGTTCATTTGTCAAGTTCAAAAACAAGAAACCGAAAAAGAAACGCAAAAATTAGCTGATTTTATTTTATCAAAACTTAATTCAATTTAAATATAATCTAATATGGCATACGCTAATACAACCAAAGAAATGCTAGACAGCCCACTGGAATGGACTGTTTGCTTGTCAAAAATAGATTGCATTGTGTTACGTCCGAAAATAAAGGAAATGTTATTCGTAACCAGGAAGCAATTCGAACGCCTTAGTGATATCTATGAGTCTGGAGAGTCCACAGAGGAGCAAGTAAAATCGTATGAGAAAACAAAGCAGAAGTATAATACTCTGTCAACTACTCTCATGGCGATGGACGATGTAATAAGAGAGCAGTTCTAATTAATTTAGATAAATTAGAAAGGAGTACAATTATGGCATGGGCTGTAACAAGAAAGAATGTCAAGATCCACATTCACAATAACCAAGGTGGTTCTGTTGAAGATTACAATGTTTGTATTTCGCACAAGAAACTGAAGGCTCTTGGTGCTAAACGTAGGGTCTATAAAAACACGAATGAGGTCTTCTTTCTTATCGAATCGGATTATGAAATAAGCCTTTAAATAGATGTAAAATAACTAATTACAAATAACGAACATTATGATTGAAGCAAGATATATAAATAGTGTGTGCAATTTTACGTTAAACGATAATGCAGAAAAATGCGATTTCCTACAGTTTTTAAAGCGTACGAGTATGATAGAACCTTGCGGATCTGAATATGAATGCAGAAACGATGTGCATTTGCTTAGTAAACTGTGCGCAATAGGATATTTAATCGTTGGATATAAAGATTCAGAAAACCCACGTGCTGTATTCTGTGAATCCGGTACCAGAAACGGGAAAACACTCTTTGCTAACTTTTTTAGAGAGGTATCACGAATGTATGTTGTACAGGGTAAAACCTTGGATATAACAAAGAACTTATTTCCATGGTCACAAATGCCGGAAGAAACTAAAATAGTTCTCATTGACGATGTACCAGACCAATTCTGTTTCGAGTATCTATTCCCCAATATTACGGGCGATTGGCATATTAACAAGAAAGGAGGTAGATGTAGTTTTCTACCATTCAACAAATCACCAAAGCTCATATTGACAAGTGAAAAGCCATTACCGTCGAAAGGTCCCAGCTTAAAATATCGTATGTGGCGACTTCGATTTTCTGACTACTATAACCAAGAACGCAATATAGTAAGCGATTTCGGAAAGATCTTTTATCATGAATGGAGTACGGCTGATTGGGCATATACATGGGAACTGATTGCGGACTGTATCAGCTTATACCTGCGCTATGGCTATGTTGATACAGATAATATTGAATGAGTTAATGATTGCACTCCCAAACGTGTGATCAAAGATTTTCCCCAATAAAAATTAGACTAAAATGGAACTAAACGATGTATTATCACAGTCAGATGCGATACGAAAAGAAATCGTAAATCGCATACATTGCCAAGTAGAAGATTTTGAAGTCGTAGAATACGATTCCGGAGGAATTGGCATACATTGGAGTGCCATATATTCTCGTTATGGACTGATTGATGTGCCTTACGGTTGGATCGTCGCGGGGATATATCCTGTGGAAAACAGATTAGCTATGTATGCGGATCCCGGTGATTTTCTCTGTATGAAGTAGTCCTGTTACTACGACAGGGAAATCCCGTAATTCGCAGAATGATAAAATCAACAATATATGCAATTCACTGATAATGATGTAAGTAGAATAAAGGACGCAGCAAAGGGACGCCTGCTCGATGTCGCCCAGGATTTTCATGAGTTCAGAAAATCCGGAGTCAGTTATGTTTGTGATTGCCCTCACTGTGGTGTAGCCCGCAAATTTAGCATCAATCCGAACAAAGAAGTCTTTGGATGTTTTTCATGCCATGAGGTAAACGGTAACGGTGCGCTTTCATTCCTTATGAAAGTCGAAGGTAAGGAATATACTGCAGCACTTGATTACCTGGCTAACCGGTTCAATGTTCTACTGGATGAAAAGCCCCAACCCAAGAAAATAAAGAAGCTCAAAAAAGGTAGTAAAGCAGCCAAAGGCGTGGATGTAGACAGTTATTGCGCGCGTATGCTGGCTGCCTCCGGATTAACTTTTGAGGATGTCACCGCAAAGGTTTATAAGAGTGATGACAAGCAGGCTATATTCGAATTGAGGACATTTCGCCCCGGTACCATTGACGAACGTGGTGCCATCACCAAGGGCGATGATGTGATCATCGAATATTATGATCTTGACGGTATGCCTGTCACCT
>OHNO01000262.1_pt1 | contig 32150 bp, 18 predicted proteins | sample 1569521 | NCBI WGS metagenome assembly OHNO01 (sample SAMEA3879604, study PRJEB24766) | human gut metagenome | biome: human-associated habitat; feature: feces | place: USA | collected 1985/1987
TTCAGCGTATTCATCTCAAACCAGTCATAACAGCAGTTCTCAAGGATCATACAATGTTTGCGAGTCTTCTCGCTCATATTTACCAATGCCCAACACTCTTTCAAGTCCATTGCAGAAGGAACTTCGATGGCAACATTTTTATTATTCTCCATCGCACACATAGCGACAGGAAAATGATGCAGCCAATCTGTGGCGATATACACCAGATCTATATCATCCCGTTTACACAGTTCTTCGTATCCTTTTTCACCAGAATATACAGCAGCTTTAGGCATAGAAGCTCTCTGTAAATACTTCTGGCATTTCTCTGCCCGTTCCTTTTCATAGTCACATAAAGCAACGATTTCTATACCCGGAATATACGTAAAACGTTCTACAGCTCCGGGACCACGCATTCCTAAACCTACAAATCCCACACGAACCACTTCCATTTTAGGTATCGTCAGCCCTATTACACTTGTTTGTCCGGCCGGACGCTCGGGAGTTTCTACAACAATCGTTCCCTTGTCCCAACTCCATTTTGTCCCTTTGTCTGAAACTTGTTGTTCAGACGATGTTTTAGCTGTGCACGCAACTAGCGCAATACATGCGCTCAGCAATAAAAATTTAAAATTCTTCATACATAAATTATTATTGTATTCCCTTAATAAGAGGAATATGTTATTCATAACATTACAAAATTAATAATTATAACGTAGTGACTTGTCTACATCACCCTTTGCCCTCACTGGTACAAATGTAAATCCCCATTCATAATTTTGATTAGCCGGTATCGTATAGCCAGGCTGCACTTTTGCTCCCCAACTGTCATAACCAGCCACTCCTTGTTGCCTCATATCCACACAAACCTCCACAAAACCCCGAGGAACAATATCATTAATATGAGTCATTTTCCGCATCAGATTTCTGGCTTCATCCACATTATGCTGATTAATTTCCTCTGGAGAACGATTCCTCCATTGATATGGATGCGATGATTCTTCCGAATCAAAATCCTCCACGGTATTTCTCAAAGCATTGAAGCCTATGGTCTGCTTAGCCTGAACCAAGAGGCCCCGACCATTTTTATCAGTCAAAGCCACCCAGCGTGTATCCGTACGATGACCGTTTTCTTGTGGACGAACATAATCTACATACATGAAATCAGCAGTAGTCTTGTAACGTCCTACCATACTTCCTGCATTACGATCAATGTAATTTTCCTCAGGACCACGCCCAAAGTATTCTACTACATTCATACTTTGCGGTATACGGAAACGCACACCAATACGAGGTACTTCAAGCTGATCTTTATTCTCCTTCTTTTTACCGGGAGTATAAGTGGCAAGATGAGTATCTTCCTGAACTTCAGTTCGTATAGCTTCCTTGTCAGTTGCAGTAAATTTGATATTGACATTTACTATTCCATCCGGATATATGCTATAATCCATCAAATATTGGTTGCCAGCCGGTAAATTATAGACTACACTCAAAACCGCATTTTTTCCTTCCATGCTTATGGAAGCATTACTGATGTTAAAATTATGACTTGAAGTTTTCCAAATCAATAAACGTTTCGGATTTGTATTCCCATAATCATTATCATTAGGTGCCCGCCAGAAGTTGGGTTGTATTCCAAATCCTTTATCAAAGTACTCTGTTCCATCCACCTTATATGAAGTAACCAGACCGGAAGCACGATTAAACTCAAAATAAACCTTAGACGAAGAAACAATCAGCTTATTTCCTTCTTCTTTAAAGCTCAACGTAGGTCCCGCTGCTTTATATACCGCTTTATCAACTGTCACCGGCAGTCTGAATTGTTCACATGCTATTTCGTGTCCAACCGGTATCAGAGGTTCCGGCTGAGTAGTGACTACACTGAAATGCACAAAATACTCTACTCCAGCTTTTCCCTGCACATTCTTCACCGGAATAGTAAATTCCTTTTCTGCCTGAGGAGCGACATCCAATAATAACTTCCCTTTTTTCAGAACCATGCCATTAGCACGTAATTCATATTGAATGGTATATTTTCTCAGATTAGTAAAATAAAATCGGTTGAACACCCGATACTTACCGGAAGTTGCGTCAACAACGCTAAACATCACATTTTGATGCACATATTTCACTTCCGCCATGGCAGGATGCGGTTTACGGTCAGGACCGACAAGTCCATTACAACAGAAATTACCATCACTCGGCATATTTACACCATAATCGCCCCCATACGCCCAATACTTACGTCCATCCTCATCTGTTCTCAATAATCCCTGATCTACCCAGTCCCATATATATCCGCCTTGCAGATTAGGATATTTATAAATCTCTTTCCATTGATCCCACAGATTACCATTGGAATTTCCCATTGCATGAGAATACTCCGACGGAACCACCGGCCGGTCGGAACCGGTTTCACCAATATACCTCAGCCATTCTGCGCTGGGATATTGGGGTACATACATATCCGTATTCCATTCCCACTGTGCACGTTCATAGTTCACAGGTCTGTCCATGAGTTCCTTATCCCGCTCTTTTATCCATAAATATGTCTGATAGAAATTGTAGCCATTACCAGCTTCATTGCCTAAAGACCAGAATGTAACAGAAGGATAGTTCTTGTTCCGTTCATACATATTTGCAGTACGATACATATGTGGCTTCAACCATTCCGGATTATTGCCCAATGATCCACCTTTGCGCAAATCGTAATACATCCCATGTGATTCAATATTGGCTTCATCGTATACATAGAACCCGTACTCATCACACAATTCATAAAACCGACGGTCTTGCGGATAATGACAAAGACGAACCGTGTTCAAATTATTACGTTTCATCAATTCAAAATCCTTGCGCATCAGTTCTTCCGTTACATAATGCCCCGTTTCTTCATTATGCTCATGAATATTGACACCTTTCAACTTCAAAGGCTGACCATTAATAAGTAATACAACATACGGTTTCCCATTTTTAGCTATTTGATCAATCGCCTTGATTTCAATACGCCGGAAACCGACATTGAAAGGAATAATCTCCGTCACTTCACTTCCTTCTTTCAACGTAATCAACAATTTATAGAGATTAGGAGCTTCAGAAGTCCAGGTTTTTACTCCGGGCAAACTTGCATTAAAAGCAACCGTTTGAGTTTCTGCGCTCTTTACCTCACAATCACTTACGCCACTAACTACAACCCTACCGGAAACTTTATCCATCAATTCATAAAGCACCTGCACCTTTTTACCGGCAAGAGCATGATTACGAACATCAACGGCCAACTTGAAAATGCCATCAGTATAGCTGTCATCCAATGTAGAGATCACCCTAAAGTCTTTTACAGCTACTTTGGGCTGAGAATAGAGAAACACATCACGCTCAATTCCACTCAGACGCCAAAAATCCTGGCACTCCAGATAGGAACCCGTACTCCAGCGAAAAATCTTCAAGACCAATGTATTCTTACCATTCCGGAGATATTTATTTATCAAAAACTCCGCAGGATTTTTAGAATCTTCATTATAGCCAACTTCATTTCCATTCAAATACACATAAACCCCGGATTTAGCGCCCGCAATATGCAAATAGATATCTCGTGACATCCAGTCTTCCGGCACAGTTATTTCCCGACGATAAATACCTACAGGTATATCTTCCGGCAATTGTGGCGGTTGCGGATTAAGCGCTTTGAATTCATATCCATGATTCGTATAAATAGGTGTACCGTATCCTTGCGCTTCCCAATTTCCCGGAACCTGGATATCACTCCAACCATTCATATCGGCTACAGCCTGAACAGCATCTCCCGGCAAACTACGATACGAGTCCGAGTAGTAGAACTTCCATGTTCCATTCAGCAATTTATAGTATTTGCTATTCTCATATTCCCCGCTAAGTGCAGACTGACGGCTATCATACGTCATAAAAGCTGTGCGCGGTTCTTCCCTGTTCACCGAAACAGTCTGTATGTCCTGCCAATACGGAAGTATATGTGTATCCTTATTATTGGCATTTACCACAGGATATGCACTTAATATGCACATACCCAATACAGTTACTATATTTTTCCACATGCTATTAGATCTTGTTATACATTTCTTTTCCAAAATTACTTTTTTTTCCAATATGTAAGACTGATTATCATCTTTTTTACAAAAACAATTTATAAAACTCCATCACAACGTTCATTTCATTCTGTTTTTATACCTCATCAAGGCTTCCAGATAATAGTAATCTGCATATATCAGAGGAACATCAATCTCTTCACCATGCGGAATACTTCCCACGCTATGCATCAATATAAAGTTGCAATTGGTACCCGGTTCCGCCAGATAAGCAGGCGAGGTAAGAGATTTCAATATATGACCTGCTGCAGCACTATACTTCTCTCCGTCTGCCAGTTCCAGGAAAGCCGATGCGGCAATAGCCGCCGCCGAAGCGTCACGCGGCATCACTTTAAATTTCTGGGAATCATAATTCCAGTCAGGCACATATCCTTCTTGCCCTGCATTAAAGTCCCAATAAGGAACTCCATCTTCCGGCAAGTTAGGATGATTCAACCAGAAATCCGCCGTATGAACCGCCATTTCCAAAAAGTCTTTTCTGTAAGTCTCACGATAAGCCATCGTGTAACCATAAATGGCCCAAGCCTGTCCGCGAGCCCATGCTGAATTATCCGAAAATCCTTGGCAAGTAGCCTGATTCAGTACTTCACCTGTCTCTTCGTCATAATTGACAACATGATAATTGCTATAATCCTCACGGAACTGGTTTTTAGCTGTAGTTTCAGCATGACGATTAGCTATTTGAGCATAAATGGAGTCACCCGTAACCTTAGTTGCGAAATACAATAACTCCAAGTTCATCATATTGTCAATAATGACCGGGTAGAACCATTCATCCCTGCCATTCCAGGACTTCCGGTAATTCCATGATTTGATACTACCGGTTTTCTCACTAAAACGAGTGCACAAAGAACGGGCAGCCTCAACCAACACGTCTTTATAGGCTTCATTTCCCGTCAAACGATACGCATTTCCAAAGCTACAATACATCAGAAAACCAATATCATGATGATTGGTTAATTTCTTCAAAGGTTCAAGTGCCTCTGTCCATCTTATTGCAGCCTCTTTCCAGTTGTCCTTATTTGTATATTCATATACATACCACAAACATCCGGGATAAAATCCTTCTGTCCAATCATTCTTATGAGTCACTCTAAGATTACCGTCTTTTCCTATCGTACGAGGATAATCGGTAGTCTGCGGCACAGCCTGCAACTGATTTGACAGTTGTTCTTCCGCCCGTTCAAACCCATGTTTTACAATTTCTGTACTCTCTGCTCCGCTACATGCAATCAACACTAATACCGATATGCATAAAATGTAAAATGCTTTCATTCTAAATATTTTATATCTTTTTACTTTTCATATTAATTAATCTATTAATATTCAACAAATAAGACTCCTACAAAAGAAGCCACACCCGCAATCCAACCGGTGTGGCCTTCTTTGTATAGATTCTACTTATTCCCAGCCAGGATTCTGTTTTAGATTGCTATTCTTAAAGAGCTCTGTATTTGCTATAGGATAAAAATATAGTTTATCACTAATTTTCCGGGACTCCAATGTAAACTTTTTATAGGTTATAACATCATTACTCTTAGTAATCTTCACTCCAAAAATGTCCTTGGATTCATCCAGTTCTTTCCAACGACGAAGATCCCAAAAACGATGCCCTTCAAAGGCTAATTCCACTCTGCGTTCATGTTTCACACGTTTCAAGAATTCCTCGGGTAATAAAGTGCCTGATATAGCAGGCATATTTACGCCTGTCCTGCCACGAACAGCATTCACAGCGGCCAATGCAGTCATACCACATTTATCGGTAGTTTTGTTTATATCTCCATAAGCATTTACCATAGCTTCGGCATAATTTAACAACACCTCAGCATATCGGAACAATACCCAGTTATGATGAGTTGCGGCAGAAGAAGAGCCGGCTTCAAAACTAATACTCTTGTCCACATATTTACGCAGATAATAACCGGTGGAAGTAGCATTGGTCAGAGGTAATCCATTAGCACCGCCTTCATTAATTTCCACAGCATTGGAAGCTGGCCACAACATACCGTTATGTACGAGAGTCAAATAAAAGCGAGGATCTCTATTTGCATAAGGATTTTTACTCATTTCTTCATTATTCCAGTCAAACTCCTCGCCTGTTGCCATTTCAAATGCACTTGCCAGATTCTCTGTTGGGCAAGTAGTAGTCTTGCCACCAGTAACTCCCATAGGAAAGTTAGCTGATTCAAAGCTTGTACTTGTTCCTGTAGGACGTACCAAAATCACTTCGCTACTTGCCGTATTGGTTGCGCCAAACAGATTCGAAAAGCTACCATCCAACTGATATCCCAACGTGGAACTCTGCCCGATAAGTTCATAAGCAGCTTCTGCCGCAGCCACCCATTTATTTTTATCATTATTAGAGTTAAAAAGAGGGCTGGCTACATACAATGCTGCACGCGCTTTCAAAGCCAAAGCCGCTCCCTTTGTGGCACGCCCGTACTCACTACCGGGCATTTTAGTATAATCCACCGGAAGCAGTGTGGACAGTTCCGTACATTCCGAAATGATAAAATCAAAGATTTTTTCTGCCGAAGCCGGTTCTGCTACATTTGCTTCTTCTTGCGTAAGCACAGTAGTAATCAAAGGGATATTTTGGTAACGTCTTACCAGCTCAAAATAGAAGTAAGCACGCAAAAAACGAACCTCATACTCAAAATTAGGATAAGTGATCATCCAGTTATCATAATCATTCGTATTTTCCCATGTTTCAAATTTCAATCCGGTCAAATTCTCCAAATAAAAATTAGCATCATGGATACCATTATAATAATTGGCAAATTGATCATCAACTGTATAATTAGGCGACCAGGTACCATTCACAAAACGCTTTATATTTGATGACTCATAAATATGAATCGCATCATCTGTTGCGGCATCCAGCATAGCGCCATCAATATTGCAAAAGTTTGAGGGTAGATAGCCATAAACATCCGTCACAAATTGCTTAACACGACTATAGCTCCCCTGAATTTGCTCTAAAGAGTAATAATCCGATTCATTGCAATCCATAAAATCACAGGATGTCAACAAACTGACAGAAATAAGTATCGTAAATATTTTTTTTAGTTTCATACCATTCATTTTTTAGAAAGATAAATTAAATCCGAAGGCATATTGAGTCATGGTAGGATGCTCAGTACCGATGGATTCCGGATCACGAAGATCAATTCCATCCAAACAGAACAAATCATGCGCACGGGCAAAAACCTTTACGCCAGCCAGAAAGCCCGTCCTCTTCAGTAACTTAGCCGAGAAATTATAATATAGCTCCAATGTTCTTAATTTTAAATAAGAAGCATCAGTTACCCACAAAGAGTTGGTATTGTAGTTATTGTCTGAACCTGAATAAGTCAGGCGTGGCAGAGTTCCATTCGGATTCGACTCACTCCAGCGGTTTTCCCAATAGTAAGTGGAAATCGTATTATTGTTCACAATTGGGCGATAGATACTTGCAGTATTCAACAGCTTGCTATAATTACCCACACCCTGGAACAATGCATAAACTCCAATCCCCTTGTATTCCAGTCCAAGATCAAACGAGTAATAGATTTCAGGGCAAGTTGAATTATAACCTAGAGCTACCTGATCATAAGAGTCAATCTTATTATCGCCATTCTGGTCTTTAAACATCAAGTCCCCCGGACGTACATCACCCAATAATTGTTCAACTCCACGGTTATCTATTTCCTCCTGAGATTTATAAATACCTATTACTTCATAACCGAAAATCTGATTCATGGAGCCTCCCGTACGTTTAAGATAGTCATACGGACGATACTCTTCATTTTGATTCACAATTTTATTACGGGCAAAAGTAAACTGTCCGCCCAGACGATATTTCAAATTACCAATCTTGTCTTCCCAACCTAAAGATGCTTCAATGCCCCTGTTATCCACAACACCATTATTAATCTGAGGTACCGACATACCAAATATCTGAGATACCGAACCTCCGCTACTCACCAGAATATCCGTACGATGGTCATAGAATGCATCCAATGTCAACGTCAGTCTGTTCCAAGCTCTAAAGTCAATACCAACATTCAATTTATGAGATTTCTCATAAGTCAGTCCGTCTATTCCCAACTGAGTAAATTTCATACCGGATGAAGAAGATGGCACATTAGAAGTATTCTGGAAATAAAAAGAATTTCCACTACCATAAATATCCTGGAACAGATTTACACCGTAATTTGCACGACCGGACACGCCATATGAAGCTCTGATTTTCAACAAGTTCAGCCATTCGCGTTTCATAAAATCTTCTTTAGACAGAATCCAACCTGCACCTATTGCTGGGAAAATTCCCCAACGGTCGTCAGGATCAAGAATACTGGAAGCAGAACCGGATAACGAAAAATCAACCAAATAGCGATCATTATAAGAGTAGTGTGCGCTACCCACTATATCCATAAATGCGCGCCCTGAATTCTGACTTTTCAATTTAGTCTTATCCATGGAGTAAAGCAAAGTTGCATTCAGTCTATGTTTATTCCATTGCTTAATGTAATTAGTATAGAGCTCCAGATTAAAATGAGTGGAAACTGAACCTACACTTTTTGAAAAAGCCAATGTTCCTTCATTACGAAGTGTAGAATAACTCTTTTCACCGGTTACCAGATCAATGGCAGCCGACTCATAACCAAAATTTTTTGTGTTATTATCCCAATAAGAAGCTGTATTATCTATACCGGCCTTGAAACCTGCCGACCAACCAGGAAGTATAGCAGACAAATCTTGTTTCAAATTCATATCAGCGTACATGGCACGTGTTTGGGAACGAGCATATCCTCTTCCGGAAATAAGTGCTACGGGATTATTGGAATAAGTAGTAGTACCTCCCCATATTCCTCTGTCTGTCTTCACAGGAAATGCACCTGAAGGCACTTGATACAGTGCAGAGAAGATGTTATCCGTACTTTCACCCGGACGGTTATGTTCAGTAAAGTTACCCAGCAAATTCAACTGTACTGTAGTAGTGGGAGACACTGTGATATCCAGGTTTGTACGGATATTCAGCCTTGTATACTTCAGTTGTGTAGAGTACCCATCGTTATCTGAGGTTGGTTTTAATATTCCACGATTATCCAAAAAGTTCAGCATCGTGTAGTAACGTACAAACTTACTTCCTCCCTGAGCTGAAAAATTCACATTATCCCCATAGCTCGCATCTCTCAATGACTCATCTATCCAGTCTATATTTGGATAGAAATTCGGATTGGTCTGATCTTTAAATGCATTCAGTTCTGAATCCGAATAGCGAGGGCTCAAACCATCATTACGCATAGCCTCATTTAAAGCTGTCGCATAAATATAACCATCTACAAAATCAGGCAAACGTTTAGGCGTAGCCATATTAAATTCGTAAGAAAAATTAATTTTAGGCGCTCCTATCGTCCCCCGTTTAGTCTTCACTATAACAACCCCGTTTGCACCACGAATACCATATAAACTGGTAGCTACTGCATCTTTCAGCACACTAACCGATTCTATCTCTTCAGAACTCAATTCATCAATCGAGCGTTCAAAGCCATCTACCAATACAAGCGGGCTATTCGAATTCAAGGAACCGATTCCACGTACATACATCGTCGCCCCGTTCTCCCAAACCGTACCGGCATTCTGCAAGACCATCAATCCGGGAAGTGTACCAAATAACTGATTAGATGGTTTTATGCTGTTCTTATGTGAGAGATTCGTAGTAGCAGACACTGCACCGGTCACCTCTTTCGCATCGTAAGTAATAGTACGTCCCAGTTCTATCACCTCATTATTCTGACGGACTGTCAATGTGTCTTCCTGAGCCATTATGCCAAGCGAACACAGTATGCCAGCCAAAACTATATTGAATCTTTTATTCATAATCTTTTTCATTTCTAATTTTCAGAAACATTACTCCCAACCCGGATTCTGTATCAATCCGTATCCTTTATTTACCTCATCCTGCGGGAAGGCACTCAAGTACCAAATCGGAGAAAATCCACCGGAATTCCACCAAGCCCGATTTCTATCTGTATCTGCCAAAGAATAAGGTTCGCAAATGTAAGATCCATCATTCTTATTTTTATATACCCTCAATCCATGTAAAGGTGCAGTAAACTTATTTTCCATTTTCCAGCGGATCAGGTCAAAGAAACGTACTTCTTCGTATCCAAATTCGCAAGCACGCTCACGAAGAATAGCTTCACGAAATTGTTCTTGTGTCATACCGGTTTTCAGCCCATCCAACCCCACACGCGCCCGCACATCATTCACATATTGATATGCCAGACTGTTGGGACCTCCATTATATTCATTCAAAGCTTCTGCATAGCTCAAATAAAGTTCAGCAATACGAAGATGAGGCCATTGAATGACGTGTCCGCTGAGTTCTGTACCACGGTCCAATCCCCATTTCCGGCAAGCCAATCCATTTTTCAGACTTAAAGCATTCATTGCTCCCTGTCCCCAATCTTTTCCTGCCGGATAATTCGTTTTATCATCAGTTTTTTCTTGAGTAAGTTCCGCCGTTCTTCCCTGATAAATATCTCCATCCAAAATAAATGTTTCGCTCAGACGGGGATCACGATTAATAAATGGGTTTGCCGCATGTTCAGGATTATTCCAATCAAAGTCTGAACCATCAGCCATCGGAAACATATCGAAATATTCTTTAGTAGGGCAATAACCTCCCCATCTGATAGCATTCCATAACACTAATGTTCCTGCACTAAGACTGGCACTATATATATTCCGATGTACTGAAATCAATGTTTCCGTCGTTCCACGATCAAAATATGCTTTCCTGAAAGCATAACGATATTCATTGGGAGAAACATCTCCTTTCTGCACCAAACGATAATATCCATTCTGAGACAATGCCGCAAAAAAGGCTTCACAAGCATCTACAGCTTTTTTCCAACGATCGCGACTGTAATTACCATACCAGGTCATATGTTGCTCAGATGCCACTCCGGCAGCATAAGGCTGATCACTATTAAACAAAGGACTCGCAACAAACAACAAGACTCTTGCCTTCAATCCATAGGCACCGGCTTTAGTCATACGACCATCCCATTGTGCAATATCTCCGTCTGTCACCCTCCAAGGGAATTGGGGGCAGGCAATAGCCTCATCCAAAAGTCCCACAATATAATTCACAGTTTCCTCCAAAGTAGCGCGTGCCGGCATCTCATCATCTGCCGCAATCACTTTATTTACAATAGGAAGACCACCATAATGACGTAGCATATGCGCATAGTAAACCGCAACAATCATTTTAGCTTCTGCCTTCAGACGTTCTTTCTCGTCCTGATCCATGTCAGGCACCTTATCTATATTCGCAACAAGTAACCAAGCGTTACGAATAGCTGACCACATGTGAGTTTCACTCTCATTAAAACGAATTTTTGTAGCCATATAGGTCGCACGCGGGGCATTCTCTGTACTGGAGTTATAATTACCATTGTAATAAACCCGCTGAACACCCGAGTATCCTACATTATCATTATTCAAATCAGTCAATCCTTCAAGAGTGCCCAACCACATGGTAGTCCAATAACCACTGGTTTCCAGTCCATAAGGTAAATACTGATAGCTGTACCATAGTACACGCTTAGCATATTCCGCAGTAGAAAATACGGTATCAATCGTGACATCCGTACTGGGTGGTTTCTGCAGGAACTTATCCCCGAAAGCCAAATCCTCGCACGCCACTGTCATCAACAAGCCCAAAGCCAATAATATAATGTGAAAATGATTTCTTATATTTTTCATAATTACTATTTATTAAAATCCTACTCTTAAACCGAAATTCACGATTTTAATCAACGGATAGGCACGTCCATCCGGATTAGATTCCGGATCACAGAAATCCAGTCCACTAAATGTCAATAGGTTATACCCGGTAACAGAAAGACGTAACGAACTGATTCGCATTTTCTGCAACAAAGCCTTCGGGAAGGAATAACCAACTTCTATATTTTTCAGGCGGACATAAGAAGCATCACGCAACCATAAATCCGAATCCTTATAATTATTAGTTTTACTACCACTCAATGAAATGGCAGGTGCTTTCGCACTATTACCCTTTTCTGGTGTCCAGGCATCATCAATCATATATTGTAAAAGAGAGTTCGTACCAGTCTCACCAAACGGAGTACGATAAATACGACTCACAAGTCTTGAAGTCTTGAATGCCCCTGCCCAGGTCATACTAACATCAAAGCCTTTCCAAGAAAATCCTAATTGTACATTGCCGTTCAGAAGCGGATATGTGGGATAACCAATGGCCGAAATATCGTTCGCATCAATCTTACCATCACCGTTCAAATCTTTATATTTCACATCTCCGGCTATGGGAGAAAAACCTGTACCATGATCGGGTATACCATTTTCTTTCCCTTTCAGTGATTCATAATTTGCAGCCTCTTCCTCTGAAAAGAAACCATCATATACATACCCAAATTGCTGTCCTACCGGACGTCCGGTTTCGCGCATCCACTCATACGGTTGAGGAATTTCATCCTTATAGATTATCTTATTTTTGGCATAAGACCAGCTGGTTCCGATATAATAGCCAAATTCCTCTATCTTATCCTCCCAGCGTGCTGTCACTTCAAAACCTTTATTATCCACCTTACCCAAATTCACAATAGGCAGAGAGATAGCCAGATATCCGGGATTGATTTGACGGGAAATCAGAATGTCCTTACGATGTTCAATAAAGTAATCAAATGAAGTTTTCAAGCGGCTATCGAAGAAATGGAGGTCGACACCATAGTTCTGTTTTGCGGCAGTTTCCCAAGTCACATCCGGATTACCTACTTTGGATTCCTTAGAACCTACAAGAGTATTATTGGAGGTTGCGCCGAAACCGTAGTTACCGGTAGATATCGTATAAGAGTCCGGAAGATACAGAAAACGGGAGCCGTCAGAAACTTTATCATTACCCACAATACCATAAGATGCACGCAATTTCAGATAACTAACATAGGGTTTCAACGGCTGCATGAATTTCTCTTCCGAAATAATCCAACCTACCGAACCTGCCGGGAACATACCAAAACGTTTTCCTTCCGCAAAATTTTCCGATCCGTTATAGCCAATACTCAAATCTATCAGATAACGTGTATTGTAGTCATAAGTAACACGTCCTACAAACCCCACATAACTACGTGGTATACCTGCATAAACACCAGAACTTGAATAGTAATATTTCATATTCTGATTGTACATAGCTAATGCGGATACATGATGCAACCCCAAATTTCTTTGATAATTCAATGCAGCTTCCAGGTACCAGTCACGACTTTGTCCGGTAGTTTGTGTCCAACCTAAAGTCTGCGCTTCTTGTGTTTTCCGCACCAAGGTCTCACCGCTTTCCGAAACAAAAGCTTCATATCTGTCAGCTCTTCCTTCACGGCGACGTTTGTCGGTCACGCCACTATTATAAGCTCCTTTTACATGAGCTTTCAACCCTTTTGTTACAATATCAAGTTTCTGTTCCAGAGAAAAGTCGAAGTTAATCACATTCCCTCCCGTGGTAGAGTAACCTTTTCCATAATAGGTGCCCAAACCATCATTCATAACACCGAAAGAACCAAAAACCCGCTGGTTTACACCTATCCATCTGCCATCTACAATACCAGCACCAGAAAAAGGTACAGCACTATAAATATTATCATATAAATAAGAAAGATCTGTATAAGTACCGTTATTATAATTGGGTTCTGTTTTGTCAGTCAGACGTCCCCCCAGATTGATCTTCATAGAGGTAGTCTTCGTCACATCAATATCCATATTAATACGGTAGTTGTAACGATTGTAACTAAAACCACGGTCGTTTTCATGATATGTTTCGAATTGCCCTTTCTGAGTAAACACACCTAATGAAGCAAAATAACGTACCCGATCGGAACCGCCCGAAATAGACAAGTTGTGTTGTGACTGCCATGCCAGATCTTTAATTAATAAATCCGTCCAGTCTGTATCCGAATAAAGAATCGGATTACTATACGTACGAAATCCTTCCAACATTTCCTCCGTAAACATCAGCTTATCTTCCGCTACACCATCACGCCTTTGAGCTGCATTGTAAGTCGTCGCATAATCGTAACTGTTGGCAAAATCCGGAATATTAGTAGGCATCTGAAGGCCTGCACTGGTAGAAAAAGAAATCTTAGCCTTACCGGCTTGTCCACGTTTAGTAGTCACCAAGATTACACCCTTAGCACCACGCACACCGAACACTGCCGTAGCAGACGCATCTTTCAGTACAGTGATATCTTCAACTTCATTCGGGTCTAATTGGGTGAACGAACGTTCCACTCCATCAACCAGACACAACGGAGTAGACAACCCTGTAGATAAAGAACCTACACCGCGTACATATAAGGTGGCATCATCGGCACCCGGCTGACCGCTACTCTGTACGCTGGATAATCCGGGAACTTTGCCGCTCAACGCATTGGCAATACTTCCCACCGGAGATTTCATAATTTCATCAGATTTCACTGAGGATAAAGCACCAGTAACGGTTACTTTCTTAGTAGTACCATAAGCAACGACCTGCACTTCCTGTAACAGTGTAGAACTTTCAGACATGGTGATCTTCAGCTTACTTTCGCCTTTATAGACGATTTCTTTATCATTGTAACCGACATAGGACACCACGATTGTAGCGCCAATCGGGACACTTAATGTGAACTTTCCGTCCACATCCGTAATTTTACCGTTTTGGGTCCCCTTTACCCTGACAGTAGCACCAATAATCGGGCCCTGGTCATCAATAACCTCTCCCGTCACGACTCTTTCCTTATCTTGCTGTGTCACGGACACGGCTTCGGAGCGATTGCTATTTCCGAAGCTTCTCCCTGGACATACAGCCAAGAAAGCAAAAATAAAAAGCCACAATTTGTTTTTCATAAAAAGTGATTTACTTAACATTGTTAATATAAGGAATAACTTTGGTAGCTTTTAGTGTACTACAATAAGCCATACATTAAAAACTATGCAAATCAACAGGATTTAGAGAAGAAGCATCCTCCCTTTAAATCAGATAGAGGGGCACAAATTGTATTGCAGACAAAAAGTGCCACACTTAGGACATTTTTCACACATAATCTCTCTAAAAGTCCATGCGTACAATCACAATTTTCTAATCCTGTCAAATAAAAAATGCTCCTAATCAGATAAAATTAGCAGCATTCTTTCACTTATTAAGAGTTCTTTTTCATTCCTCGTCCTCTTGTTAAACCTCATCCTTCGGGCTATCTTTCCTATAGAATAATGGGGCAACCCCGTAAAAGGATTTAAAACAGCGACTAAAATAGCGTGGAGAAGTAAATCCTAATTTGTAGGATATCTCTGATATATTGTATTGCGGTTCTTCCTGCAACATTCTCAGAGCTTCTTCCAACTTCAACTTTAATGTAAATTCATTCGGAGTTAACCCCACCACTTCTTTCAAACGAGCAAACATCTTGCTCCGCCCCATATTTAATTCGGCAGCCAGCATATTCATATCAAATTCCGGATTATCGAAATTTTGTCTTATAACTGCTATAGCTGTATCCAGCAATTTCTGGTCTGCGGCAGTGATACCTCCCACTTCCTGCAAAGTTATGCTTTCTGATCTGCTCAATCTCTTTAACAACAACTGCCTGTTCTTCAGCAAACTGTTACAACGTGCCAACAATAATTTTACATTAAAAGGCTTAGTTATATAGTCATCTGCCCCAAACATATACCCTTCAATCGTATAATTCACCGAAGATTGTGCTGTAAGTAATATGACCGGAATATATCTCCTTGCCTGACATCACCGGCATCATCACATCACTCACTACCAAATCCGGCTGTAGTTGCTGTGCTAATTCAAATCCCATTTGTCCGTTAATAGCCTTGTACACCGTGTAAGAGGGAGCGAAGATTCCCTCCAGCATGTCCAATACTCCTTCATCGTCTTCTACCAGAAGTATACGAGGTTTCGCTGATTCTTCTTTTTCCTGTTCTGCCTCTGTACTTGCTTCTTGCAACTTTCCCTCCGGTAATAAATCAGCTTCATCAGCAATCATTTCCTGCCAGTCAGGTACGGTCATCACTGCCTTCTTATGTTCCAGTTCTTCCTGACTGAAATGATTATTGCCCATAAGCAAGTGTATTTTGAAACAGCTTCCTTCATTCAGCACACTCTCTACAGTGATATGACCTTTGTGGGCCTCGACAATTCCTTTCGTAAGAGCCAATCCTATGCCACTCCCTACGTCTCTTCCCTTCTGTGTCCCTTCGCTTCCCTGATAGAATCGTTCGAATATCTTGGGCAAATCTTCCTGAAGGATTCCACATCCCGTATCAACCACAGCTATTTCAACCTTTTGCTGTTGTCTCTTGACAACAACCTTAATGCTTCCACCGTCAGATGTATATTTAAAGGCATTAGATAAGAGGTTAAATACAGCTTTCTGCATTTGTACAGGATCAAACCAAACCTCGATTTCCTCCTTTGTATGCTCAAAAGAATATACAATATTCCTTTTCCGGGCAAGCTCTGTAAACGATCGCCCTATATTTTCCAAAAAAGGAATTACATCTACACACTCCACCTTCAATTTTACGAATCCCTGATCTTGCTTTCTGAAGTCCAATAACTCGGTAATCAGGATACGCAAATGCATGGCATTCTTATGTACATTGTTCAATCTGCGATAAATAACAGATGAAATTTGCTCTGACTGCATCAGCATTTCAATCTGCCCTATTATCAAAGTCAACGGAGTACGGAATTCATGAGAGATATTAGTAAAGAAACGAAGTTTCATTTTATTAACCTCTTCTATCCGTTCTTTTTCATCCTTCTCTTTAGCCAAAGAAAGGGCCAACGCTTTACGGGCATTTCTTACTCTTAGAAAAACACAAATGACCCCTGCTACTACCAGAAAATATATCATATAAGCCCATAATGTGCGATACCACGGATAATGTATCGTGATAGCAAGTGCAATCTCCCTTCCTCTTTCATCTCCAAATCTATTTTTGGCTTCACGCACTTTCAAGACATAGCTTCCCGGAGCAAGATTGGTATAAATAAGTCGTAACTGATTGGTAAAAAACCACTCCTTATCAAATCCTTCCAACTTATATTGATACCAAATGCTTTTCTCCAATTCTATATAATTGGAGCTGGAAAAATCAACCATCAAATTATTTTGGTCTGATGCCAACTCTATGTGTTGTACAAACGGCAACGATTTGTCCAATACATGGTATCGATCCCCCGGAAATATCTTGATATTATTGATATAAAGATTTGAAAAATAAAGTTCTGAGCTACTACTTTCCGTACTTTCCGTATATAAATCCCGCTCACAAAACGAAATAATACCATCCACTCCACCTATATAAACCATATCATCATCTGCTACGCAAATTCCCCCTCCATCTGCAACCGCAGAAATCATCCCTTTAATAGCTCCTAGCTCTATCGAATACATAGAATGATTGAAAGGAGAATAAATAGAAATCCCCTTATCATTAGTTATCAATATATTATTTAAAGGAGACTCTGCGAGATTATAGCAAAAATTACTCAACAGATTATTCTGTTCGACGGTGTAATGTTCCCACTTCTTTGTTTCATAACTATATGAGAATACCCCATTACCTATGGTTGAAAAATAAACGGTCCCATCTGTAGCTTCCATAATCTTCGTTATCCGAACTTTGCGGTTCTCCAAAGTATCAAACTGAACAATTTCCAATTTACTCCAATCATGCAAAGACAATTTATATAAATTCATATCCGCCGCTAACCAAACGTATCCCTGAGAATCAATCTCAAAAGTTTGAAAAAAATCTTTATTGCTGATCAATTGAAATTCTCCTTTATCTGGATGCATACGCCAAAATCCATTCCGTGCCGTTACATACAACCAACCATCCTTAAACAACGAATAATAAATAATATGGTCAGGTCCCTTTCCCGTACGCTTGCAATCATCCAGGTAATTATAAAACTGATGAGTATTCTTATCATAACGGCTGAGCCCTCCTGTATAAGTACCTATATATATCTGATCGCGGCTCTCATCATACGAAATAGTCTTCACATTATCATGCAGGATTGAATTCTTACCGGATTTAGTAGTATAATAGGTAAACGTTTCCCTTTTCCGATCGAAATGATTCACCCCTCCCCCATCTGTACAGATCCAAAGATTACGATCCTTGTCCTCCACTATTTGACCGATAATAGGGTAATTCAAACAATTCTCATTCGATTCGGCATAAACATAATACCGGAACAAATCCTTTTCCTGATTAAAATAGTTAACACCTCCATAATAAGTACCTACCCAAATAGTTCCCTGCCTATCTTTATAAAGAGAAAAAACAGATTCATGTGCCAATGACCCCGGATGATAGTTAGGCCGATATACACTAAAGACATCCAAATTGGGCTTATACATCTGCAACCCGTCAAATGTACCGAACCAGATATTATTTTGATCATCTTCAACGAAACTGCGAATCTGCTCACTCACTACACGTTCCGGAGAATATATCTCTTTTTTCAAAACCCTATCTCGTCCCATCCGGTACAATCCATTCATGCGGGAGGCAATCCACAATTCTCCTCTGCTACTTACAAACAACTTAAATATTTCAATTCCCGGCAACAAGCACTTAATCTCCCCTTCTTCCAACACATAAAGTCCCTTAGCTGTTCCAAGCCATATCCGATCATCATTTTTAACCATACACCAGATAGTAGGTGTATTCAGCTTCCGATAAAAACATAATGAGTCAGACTGAGAATCATACCTGAACAATGAGTCATACGCAGCACACCATATCTCATTGTCAAAAACAGCGATAGAACTGATTCCGGCAGAATGCAGTTCCTGATAACTCTCTTTCCTTATATCATATTTAGTCAATGTACCGTCAGTTTTCAGGAATACATCTCCATGAGAATCCCCTACAATCTGATCAACCACTCCATTAATAAAAATCTTTTTCCGGAGTGCATTATCTATAACATCATAAGATTTATAAGTAGAAAGCCGTTCACCATCGTACACATTAACGCCTTCATTGGTACCAAACCACATGCGCCCCAAAGTATCTTGGAAAATGGCTAAAACTGAAAGATTGGAAAGGCCATCTTTCATGTCTAATTTTTTAAAATATTGTCCATATACATGAGTGCACAATAACAACAGGACAAAAGTAGCATAGCATTTAGATCTATTCATAAGGTACTAATTTTCACGAAAACAAATTTATGAAAAAAGCTCATATAAGACAAATAAACATCAAAGATTATAACTTTCTCCACATTAATAGTTTCAAACGGTATCAATAATATCCAATTCTATAGCACATATTGTCCGATATTCCTAAAACAAAACGTATTGAGAATATTTACGATAAAAGTTTCTCTACCTTTGCAGTAAAATCAACTATAAAAAACATGAAAAGATTCTTCCTATCAACTCTTTTGTTTTTACTCATCTCCAGTATGCAAAGTGGAGAGTTAATTAAAGACTATATACTATGGTACAATCGTCCGGCCTATAACCGGGGAGGAGATTTCAGTCAAACCGTCTCAAGAGGATTTCCGTACGATGAAGATTGGGAAAGATGGTCACTCCCGATAGGAAACGGAGCTATAGGAGCATGTCTTTTCGGACGGACTGATACGGAACGTATCCAGTTGGCAGAAAAAACAATGGGCAACAAAGGCGCTTACGGCATAGGTGGCTTCACTAATTTTGCAGAAATCTATCTGGATATCCATCATAATTATGCGCAAGATTACAAACGAGCCTTACGCCTGAATGACGCCATTTCTACAGTCAGCTACAAGCATGAAGGCGTAGAATATCAACGGGAATATTTTGCCAACTATCCGGATAATGTAATTGCCGTGAAATTGAAAGCCAGTCAACCAGGCATGATGACATTCACAGTACGTCCGGTATTGCCCTATCTGCATCCTTTTGACAAAGAGCAAAACGGACGTAGCGGATACATACGTTCACAAAATGATTTGATAATGCTGGAGGGTGAAATACAATATTTTCATCTGGCGTATGAAGGTCAGATTAAGGTAGTGAATTATGGAGGAACCACCACATGCAATGATAAAGAAGGCGAACCGGCTACAATTAGCATAAACAAGGCTGACAGTGTTGTGCTATATATATCCGTAGCAACTTCATATCAGTTGCAGGACAATGTTTTCCTATTGCCCAATGCCGAAAAATTCAAAGGTAATGCCTTACCCCACGACAAAGTTGCCAAATGTATCCGTACTGCTACGAAGAAAGGATACGAACGTCTTCGTCAAGAACACATTGCCGACTATCAGCGGCTTTTCAACCGTGTAAATTTCAGTTTAACCGACCATATTCCCTCCATTACCACTGATAAGTTACTATACCAATATCGCAACGGAAAACAAGATCCTTACCTGGAAGAACTGTTTTTTCAGTATGGGCGCTATTTGCTGATAGCTTCCTCGCGTCCGGGTTCACTTCCTGCTAATCTGCAAGGTGCCTGGAATCAATATGAATATGCCCCCTGGTCGGGGGGATACTGGCATAACGTGAATGTGCAGATGAACTACTGGCCGGCTTTCAATACAAATCTGGCCGAATCATTTATTCCATATATGGAATATAATGAAGCATTCCGTAAAGCAGCTGTTCAGGAAGCCATAAAATACATCACTCAAAATAACCCGCAGGCACTCTCTCCCATAGCCGAAGAAAACGGATGGACAATCGGTACAGGTGCTACTGCCTTTGGTATATCAGGTCCCGGAGGCCATTCCGGACCGGGAACAGGAGGGTTCACAGTCAAACTTTTCTGGGATTATTATGACTTCACACGCGACAAGCAACTCCTGAAAGACCATATATATCCCACCCTTCTGGGCATGGCGCAGTTCCTGTCCAAGACATTGAAGCCTCAACAAGATGGTACGCTCCTGGTTGATCCCTCATTCTCGCCCGAGCAGGTTCACCAGCAAACATATTATCGCACCAAAGGATGTATATTCGACCAAAGCATGATTCTGGAAACCTATCATGACTTATTAGAAGCCGCACGAATCCTGAATAAGAAGGATCCTTTCCTCGAAACGATAAGAAAACAGATCGATAAATTGGATGCCATACAAATCGGAACATCCGGGCAAATAAAGGAGTTCCGCGAAGAGAAGGAATATGGAGAGATCGGACAATATGAACACCGCCACATATCCCAACTATGCGCCATGTATCCAGGCACCCTCATCAACTCAAACACCCCCGAATGGCTGGAAGCTGCCAAAGTGACTTTGCAAAAGCGAGGCGACCAATCTACCGGATGGGGCATGGCACACAGGCAGAACTTATGGGCAAGGGCCAAGAATGGCAATAAAGCCTATGAATTGTATCGGAACATACTAACTTACAAAACGTTGGAAAATCTTTGGGGCACTCATCCACCTTTCCAGATAGATGCCAATTTCGGAGCCACTGCCGGCATTGCAGAGATGTTATTGCAAAGTCACGAGGGATATATAGCCCCACTGGCTGCTATCCCCGACAAATGGGAAGATGGCAGTTTCAGCGGACTTATGGCACGCGGCAACTTTCAGGTATCAGCTACATGGAAGGCTAGCAATATCCGGTTAATTCTCATTCACTCCAATATGGGCGAAGTCTGCCGGTTGAAATGTAGCAAGAAAGCCTATATAACGGACAGCAAAGAGAAACCTGTAAAATTCAAGGTATCCGACAGCAATATCATAGAATTCAATACAAGAAAAGGAGAAACCTATAAAATCAATATCCAGGAAGATTAACAAATCAATAATTTTACTAACATTATGAAGAAACATTATCCAGCAATCGCCACACTCCTAATCCTGTTCTTACTTACTTCCTCCATGCAGGCACAAAAGATGTTACCTGCCGATATGGAAATAGAACTGCACTATGGTGCCGACCGCTTAGGTAAACGTCTCGATCAGTCTATGCAGAAATTCAGAGAAAACCGCTTGGGAGCATTCATACACTGGGGTCTATACGCCATACCAGGAGGCGAATGGGAAGGCAAAGTATATAACGGAGCCGCCGAGTGGCTTAAGTCGTGGGCCAAAGTTCCCGCTGATGAATGGCTACAACTGATGCAGCAATGGAAACCTGAGAAATTCAATGCAAAAAGATGGGCACAAATGGCAAAAGAAATGGGAGTGAAATATGTAAAAATCACTACCAAACACCATGAGGGCTTCTGCCTATGGCCAAGTCAGTTCACCAAGTACACGGTAGCCAATACGCCCTACAAGAAAGATATCTTGGGAGAACTGGTAAAAGCCTATAACGATGCAGGCATTGATGTCCATTTCTACTTCTCCGTAATGGACTGGAGCCATCCGGACTGGCGATACGACCTTAAGAACGAGGAAGATGAAAAAGCTTTCCAACGTTTTCTTACGTTCACGGACAATCAACTGAAAGAACTCGCCACCCGCTACCCCACCGTCAAAGACTTCTGGTTCGACGGAACCTGGGATGCAAGCATCAAGAAAAACGGCTGGTGGACTGCGCATGCCGAACGTATGCTAAAAGACCTCATCCCCGGCGTAACCGTCAACAGTCGTTTGCGCGCCGATGATTATGGCAAAAGACACTTCGACAGCAACGGACACCTGATGGGAGACTACGAATCGGCCTACGAACGCCGGTTACCCGATCCCGTAAAGGACCTGCAAGTAACGAAATGGGATTGGGAAGCCTGCATGACCATCCCCGAAAACCAATGGGGATACCACAAGGATTGGTCATTGAGCTATATCAAGAATCCGGTTGAGGTACTGGAACGCATTGTTCACGCTGTATCTATGGGAGGTAACATGATAGTCAACTTCGGCCCCCAACCGGACGGAGACTTCCGTGCAGAAGAAAAAGAACTTGCCAAAGTTATCGGTAAATGGACAACCCGGAACGGTGAATGCATCTATGCCTGTGGCTACGCCGGCTGGGAGAAACAGGACTGGGGTTACTACACCGCCAAGAACCACCATGTCTACATGGTGGTATTCAATCGTCCCTACTCCGGACAGCTGACCGCCAAAACTCCAAAGGGAACCCAAATTATCAAGGCTTCCCTACTGAACGGAGAGAACATAAAAGTCACCGAAACAGCCCGCAATGAATATAATGTAAGTATGCCCAAACATGAATTCAACGAGCCTTTTGTCATCAAACTCGAAATAAAGTCATCCGAAAGTAAAACCAATAAATATCGTGAAGCACTCACCTAAAAAAAAGTAAAAATGAAACGTTTAATTATCTATTCCATCCTGTCCGTTACAGCCTTGTGTTCCTATGGACAAAGCTGTTTTAATAAAACGGAAATAAAATCTATCATGAAATGTGTGGCAGACTGGCAAATAGCCAATCCGGCAACAGGTGCGGAACATGACGACCTGAACTGGACCTATGCCGCACTGTACATGGGAATGATAGACTGGGCCGAATTGACCGAAAAAGAAGACGGTGACAGCCAATATTACAATTGGCTCCTGAAAATAGGCCGGCGGAATGCCTGGCAAATGGGAAAGTACATGTATCATGCAGACTTCATCGCTGTAGGACAAGTCTTCCTGGAAATGTATCAGAAATATAACGATCGCAATATGATGCTTCCTACCCTGGCACGCACGGAATTCGTCATCAACCATCCTTCGGCCAGCACGCTGGAACTGGATTACAGAAATATGGCAAGCCTGGAACGCTGGTCATGGTGTGACGCACTGTTCATGGCTCCTCCCGTATATGCCAAAATGTATATGCTGACGAATGACTGGAAATATATCGAATTCATGAATCGGGAATACAAAGCAACTTACGATTACCTTTTTGACAAAGAAGAAGAGCTTTTCTACAGAGATCACCGCTACTTCAAACAGAAAGAGGCCAATGGTAAGAAAGTTTTCTGGGGACGCGGTAATGGCTGGGTGTTAGGCGGACTTTGTGAAATTCTCCAGACACTACCCCGAAATAACATGCACCGCCAATTCTACCAGGATCTCTTCATCACGTTGTCCAACCGCATCGTCCGGTTGCAGGGCAAGGACGGATATTGGCATGCAAGTCTGCTGGACCCCGACTCTTATCCTTCACCCGAAACAAGTGCCACCGGCTTCATTGTCTATGCACTGGCCTATGGTGTCAATGAAGGGTTACTGGACAAAACAGTCATGATGCCCGCCATCGAGAAAGGTTGGCAAGCTCTCGTCAAGGCAGTGGAGAAAGACGGCAAGCTGGGTTATGTACAACCCATTGGTGCAGATCCCAAGAAAGTGACTCGTGAAATGACGGAGGTCTATGGTGTAGGAGCGTTCCTGCTGGCCGGCAACCAGATTTATAAAATGGTTCCATAACTATGAGAAGACCGGTATTCATATTTTTATTATTTTGCCTTTGTGGCATCACCTCGCTGAAGGCACGCGACATCGTGCCCTTCAACGACAAGTGGTTTTTCAAGAAAGACTCACTCTCTACCGAAGTTACCCTTCCACACACCTGGAATGCTACGGATATGCAAATAAAGGCAAAAGCCTTTTATGAAGGAAGCGCCAGTTACCGGAAAAGCTGTCTGTTTCCCGAATCCTGGAAAGGAAAACGCCTTTTCCTGCGCTTCGAAGGCGTAGGGAGTTGTGCGGAGGTATACGTCAACGGTAAACTCGCCGGAAGCCATAAGGGAGGATACTCCGCTTTTACATGCGAAATCCAAAACGAAATCAAATTCGGTGAAGAAAACGAAATCAAAGTGCTGGTGGACAACACGGCACGCCCTGACGTTGTCCCTGTCAATCACAATCTGTTCGGCATATACGGCGGTATCTATCGCCCGGTATGGCTCATCATCACTGATAGCTGTAACATTGCAGTAACCGATCATGCTTCATCGGGCGTATACATCTCACAAAAGAACGTATCGCGGCAATCAGCAGAAATCTCGGTAAAGGTAAAACTGGATAATAACGGGCTATATCCCGTTCCCGTAATTTTGGAGAATGTAATCTATGACGTCACAGGCAAACAGATTGCTGCTGAACGCCAATCATTCGACCTGCAATTCCAAGGAATGCAGGCACGTACCAGTCATTTCAAACTAAAACGACCGCACCTGTGGCAGGGACGGGAAGATCCTTATCTGTACAAGGTCACCTCCCGCCTGTATCAGAATGGAAAAGTAATTGATGAAATATCGCAACCGCTGGGACTGCGCAACTATGAAATAATCGCCGGAAAAGGTTTCTTCCTTAACGGGAAAAAGTATCCCATGTACGGCGTCGCCCGCCATCAGGACTGGTGGGAAACCGGTGCTGCTCTCAACAACGAGCAACACGATACAGATCTGGCTTTCATCATGGATATTGGAGCCACCACCGTTCGCTTCGCCCATTATCAGCAGTCAGAGTACCTCTATTCACGCTGCGACAGCTTGGGGCTGATCATTTGGGCTGAAATACCATTCGTAAACCGCGTTACCGGCAAAGAGTGGGAAAATGCGCACAACCAACTGCGCGAATTGATCCGTCAAAGTTTCAACCACCCTTCCATCTACGTCTGGGGATTACACAATGAAGTTTATCACCCCCATGCCTATACGACACAACTTACCCGCTCCCTGCACGACCTGGCTAAGACGGAAGATCCCGGACGATACACTGTAGCCGTGAACGGCTATGGCCATGCCGAACATCCGGTAAACATGCAAGCTGACATCCAAGGCATGAACCGCTATTTCGGCTGGTATGAAAAGAAAATCCGGGATATTGATGCTTGGGTAGAACATTTGGAAACGGAATACCCCGAAATGAAACTAATGCTGACGGAGTACGGAGCCGATGCAAACCTCCAACATCAGACTGAGTTTCTGGGAGAATCGCTGAACTGGACTAAAGAGTTTTATCCCGAAACATTCCAGACCAAAACCCATGAATATCAGTGGGCAGTAATAGCAAAACACCCGTACATCATTGCCTCATACGTATGGAATATGTTCGACTTTGCCTGCCCGATGTGGGAACGCGGAGGGGTACCGGCACGCAACATGAAAGGCCTGGTTACCTTCGACCGTAAAACCCTAAAGGATTCTTATTTCTGGTACAAAGCCAACTGGAGTAAAAATCCCGTCCTCTATCTGACTCAAAGGAGAAACGACCAGCGAGAAACCCGAACCACCAGTGTCACAGTATATTCCAACCTCGGCACCCCGAAAGTTTTCCTGAACGGGAAAGCATTGGACAACATCCGGAAAGGATATACGGCAGTACATTATATCATTGACAACGTGACACTGGCAAATGGGGAAAACAAGCTGCAAGCCGTCATTACAGACCGGAACGGAAAGGAATATGCCGACGAAATAATATGGCATTATCAAGGTGAACAACGCCGGAGCACCGATAACCGTGAAAACCGGAACGAACACTCCGGCTTCTGAATGGAGCTGCAAATGGACAATTATAGTATATAAAACAGATAAAATAATAAGGTCGGTATCAATTTACCGACCTATATTTGCCCCAACTTAAATAATACATTAAACCGAAAATAATATGAAGACCACAATCCGGCTTATAACATTAATTGTCATAGGGAGTCTGATGTCAGCAAAAGCCTATTCGGCCAGTTTTGCTCCAAACACTCCGGATCCCGATAACGAGTATGAAGCGTTAATGCAGAAAATCAGGCTTGACTTTGCCAAAAACCCTTCCATTGATAAAGATTTAAATACCTACAACGAGGCTGACGGCTCATTCACAGATGTGGATTACGCCAGTATCGAACGAACCAACTGGCCGCCAATGAAACACATTGACCGTCTCTCCGACTTTGCTTTCGCCTATACCAATCCCCAAAACAAGTATTATAAAGACGAAAATCTGTTTACTAAAATTCAAAAAGGGCTGGAATACTGGCATGAACGCAACCCGTGGTGCCACAATTGGTGGTACAATCAAATAGCGGAACCTCAACGCCTGGGCATAATACTGATACAAATGCGTACAGGCGAGAAACAGCTTCCGGCAGAACTTGAAAAGAAGATTTTGGAACGAATAGAGAAGGATGGCGGACATCCTGCCAAATGGACAGGCGCCAATCGTACCGACATTGCACTGCACTGGATCTATCGGGCGTGTCTTTCTAAAAATGAAACCGACCTGAAAATTGCACTCGAAAACGCATACAGTCCCATAGTATATACCACCAAAGAAGGTTTTCAGCACGACAACAGCTACTTTCAGCATGGTGCACAACTCTATATCGGTGGCTATGGAGACGAAATTCTGAAAGGTGTCACCCAAATAGCCATGTATACCAAAGGAACCCAATATGCAATTCCTCAGGATAAACTGGCATTACTGAGCAGATTCATGCGTGAAACTTATTATGCCACCATGCGCGGACAATATATGCTGTTCGATGTATTGGGAAGAGGTGTAAGTCGTCCTGGAGTCACTAAAAAATCCCATACAGGCTTATTCGCCAAACGTATGATTGAACTTGATCCGGCTCACACCAATGAATACGAAGAAATCATCTCGCGCCTGAGTGGAAAACAGCCTGCTGACTATGCTTTGTCACCCAGACATACCCACTATTTCCGTGGAGATTATACCTTACATATACGTCCTGCCTACACTTTTGATGTCCGGATGGTATCTACACGAACAGCCCGTTGCGAATATGGGAATGGAGAGAATCTAAAAACCTACTTCATGTCCGATGGATGTACCAACATAGTTACCGAAGGAAATGAATATGCCAATATCTTCCCGGTCTGGAACTGGACTCGCATCCCAGGAATAACAGCCCCACAAGTTCCCCAAATACCTTTAGCAGCCAGTGACTGGCAAACACCCGGCACTTCTACTTTTGCCGGAGGAATGTCCGACAGCCTTTATGGAGCATCTGTCTATTCATACACTGATTCATACTCCGACATCAATACCAGCGCACGGAAAGCATGGTTCTTCTTCGATGAGGAGGTAGTATGTCTGGGGGCAGGCATCCACTCTACGTCTCAATATCCTGTGTATACAACAGTAAACCAGTGCCTGTCCACTTCCGGAAAAGCTATATTACACCACAAAAATAAACAGACTGAAATAACACAGGGCAGTTTCAACTACACTTCTCCTGAATGGATTCTTCATAATAAAATAGGGTACTTATTCCCAAATGGTGGAGATTTATTCGTATCCAACCAGCTGCAGGCAGGAAGCTGGTATGATATCAATCACACTGCTCCCAAAGATAGTATGCAAAAGGATGTCTTCACTATATGTTTTGACCATGGCAAACAACCATCAGATGAAACTTATGCTTACATTATCGTACCTGGCATGCAAACAGTCAATGAGGTAAAACAGTATCAGAAGAAAAAGAACATTGAAATTCTATCCAATACAGAAAATCTGCAAGCAGTCATTTGCAATAAATCAGATATATTGCAAATGATATTTTACTGCGCAGGAGAGTTCACATACAAAGATTTAACAGTAAAGGTGGACAAAGCCTGCGCATTAATGGTAAAAATAAAGAATCAGAATGAAATAAAACTGCATATAGCAGATCCGGGGCAGACGCAATCTAATATAGCCATAGACATCCAGATGCGAAAACAATCAAAAACAATCAATTGTGATTACCGGAACAGTGGCATTTATGCCGGATCTACCAAGGCCTTTGATATCGTCCTTTAGTCATATCACAATCAATTGACCTAACACAATATCTACTTTCCCCTAAAGTCTCAATCAGTTGAATAATCAATCTTGATTGAGACTTTTTTTATCTCACAAAAAAAAGAGTGTATCAAAATTTCTTTTAATACACTCTTATCTTGAAAGGGAAAATTTCCTTTCTACTAATCAAATATCAAATAAAATCTAATATTATTTGAGACGATACAGCAACCATGCACCTTGGAAATCCTTACGGTTGGAGTATTTAGACTTGAAAGCGTCACGTGCGTCAGCTGCAGAAGCTCTGTCGGCAAAAGTGCTAACAATTACACGATACATTGCTGCATCCGGATTAAAGGCAATCACAGCGCTATAACCTTCCTTATCCAGAAAATCTTTCAGACTTTCGGCATTAGCCTTCACACTAAAGCTACCACAAACCACACTGTAATCTTTCAAACCGCCCACGCCAGAAATTACTTCCACTTTTTCCTGACGTACACCGGCAGTTGCAACAGGCACACTTTCCACAACCTTTGCTTCAACCGGAGCACTCACTACCGGAGAAACTTCTACCGGTTCAGTAACCTGAGGTTCTGCCAGTTCTTGCTGTTTTGCTTTTTCATATGCTTTTTTATAAGCGCTTTCACTCGATTTACAAGAAGAGAATGCCAATGCAATGCACAATCCCATTCCTAAAAATGCTAATTTTTTCATAATCATATTGTTTTTGTTAGTAATTTCCATAATCTATCTATACTCAATATCTGCGGAATATATAACGAACTCCCTCATATTCCAGATGAAGGGATGAAGAAGTCAAATCTTCCACTGTAAATGTCCGTTCTCCATTTTCCCACCCCATATAGAATGAATAGTTTTCGTCTTCCATACTTTGAGGCAGCAAAATAATAGAAATTTTATCTCCTTTCAAAGAATAATTTCCAAAAAACGTTTGATAGCTACCATTTTTCAACAAACAAATAGCAGAAAAGCTACCTTTCTGGAAATTATAAAAGATGCTATCTTGCCGTTCAATAGAACCGTCAGCATATTGATATTGCCTCAACTGCCACTTATCATCCAAATCACCGTCAACATTACTACAAGCTGCCAGCACAAGCACTATCAACCCAATAATCAGAAATATCTTTCTCTTTCCTATCTCCATGTAGCTAATATTCCGAATAATAAGACAAATGTACGTGGAACAATCAATCTAAAGGGCAGCATTATAGTTAAATTAAATTAATCACGTTTCTTTTCCTAACAGACAAAACCAGGTTCGAACCATACCCGGGCATTACCTGAGCCGTACCTGCTCCGTGCTGGCTCCGTATCTATACGCTTAGAGTAGCTACGGAGCTAGTACGGAGCAGGTACGGAGTTAGTACGGACCTGATACGGAGCCAGTACGGAACAGATACGAAGCCAGTACATTCCGGACAGTTCTCGGATTAGTACTGAGTCTGGAACAGAAAAATAAATATTTCGAAAAAAAAGAAGTTAAGCGAACAACTTTATAAAGAAAAATGTTAGCTTTGTAGTATAAACCTCTATAAATAGAAAGGAGAACAATTATGAAAGGATTAAATGTACTTGTAGCTTTTCTGGGCGGTGCAGCAGTAGGCGCAGCCGTCGGTATTTTATTTGCTCCCGAAAAAGGAGAAGACACCCGCCATAAGATTGCGGAAATTCTCCGTAAAAAAGGAATTCGTCTGAACCGTAGCGAGATGGAAAATCTGGTAGACGAAATCGCAGCAGAAATTAAAGGCGAAGGAGCCGAATAAAACAAAACCTACAAAAAAACAGAGCCACTATGATGTTCGCAGACGACAGAAGTATTGAAAATCTCCAGCAATTGTTCGTTGAGTTTAAGAAATATCTGAAACTTCAAAAAGAATATACCAAACTGGAAATAACCGAAAAACTCTCAATCCTGCTTTCCGCCTTGGTACTACTATCGGTGGTTATCATTTTTGGCATGGTGGCACTGTTTTATTTGTCATTTGCATTAGCTTATATATTAGACCCGCTTGTAGGCGGACTCATGGTAAGCTTCAGCATCATCGCCGCTTTTCACCTTCTGCTCGTTTTATTAGTAATCACTTTCCGCAAGAAACTCATCATCAATCCAATGGTGAACTTCATTGCCGGACTGTTTTTTGAAAATGATAATGAAAAATGATACCATCATGAACAATATGCCTGACTCCTCTTCCATGACTCTGGAAAGTATCGCGCTACGAAAAAAAGAATTACGGAAGAAATTGCATGTACAAAAAGAAATCATGACGGATACGGCAAGAGAACTGTTTGCTCCCCTTGCACCCGCTGCCGACAAGGGCAACGCCATTATGCGCGCTTTCAACACGGGCATGGCTGTTTTTGACGGATTGATGTTGGGAGTAAAGATGATGAGAAAGGTCAGAAGCATGTTTGCCACCAGAAGATAAACAGGCGTCATAAAGCAAAAAAAGCCGCGTTCTTCCATGAAGGACGCGGTTCTTTTTATTGATTCAATTCCAATGATTACAAATACGTTTCGAGCAACTTCACGCCACCGTCTTCCGGAACAATTGTAACTTCTTGCGTAACCGCAGGCAGCAATATCGTTTCACCTGCATGCACAGCAATCTCATTCTGACTGTCGTCCGTGATACGGCATGCGCCCTCCACACAAATGAAAATCACAAATGAATCCAATTCAGAATAGTCACATGTAATTTCTTCTGTCATGTCATAGAGAGAAGTAGTGAAGTAAGGACTGGCCACCAATTCCACCGGTTCATTCTTCAGATGATCATATTCTGTGCGAAAGTCATCCTGTACATCAGCAAAATTAATAGCTTCAGTAGCCTGAGTAGTGTGCAACTCGCGAGATTTGCCTTCTTTGTCTTTACGGTTGTAATCGAAAATACGATAAGTGATATCCGAAGTCTGCTGAATTTCAGCAACAAAAGCACCGGCACCGATACCATGCACACGACCCGCAGGAACATAGAACACATCCCCCGGTTTTACATCGCACGTTTGCAGCACTTCAGCAAAGGTTCCATTATAAACTCTCTCCTTGTATTCTTTCGGAGTTATCTGCTCAGAAAAGCCGGAAATCAGTTTTGCCCCCTTATCTGCCGATACCACATACCACATTTCATTCTTACCGAAAGAATTGTGGCGTTTTCTCGCCAACTCATCTCCCGGATGTACCTGGATGGATAAATCCAACTTGGCATCAATGAATTTTATCAACAAGGGAAACTTTGTGCCAAAACGAGAGTAATTCACTTCACCGACAAGTTCAT